>Ga0123354_10005222_pt1 | contig 18799 bp, 13 predicted proteins | sample TergutLab28metaG_2_FD_97872 | JGI IMG/M metagenome (GOLD analysis project Ga0123354, IMG submission 97872) | Labiotermes labralis P4 segment gut microbial communities from Petit-Saut dam, French Guiana - Lab288 P4 | ecosystem: Host-associated > Arthropoda: Insects > Digestive system > Gut ...
TAATTCAACAGAATAGTCGCAAGCTCCTGATGATGGATATATTAATGTCCGAAACATGTTGGGCACATAAGAAGTGAAATAAAATAGCAAGTGACATCAAGTTGGTCTCTTATTCTTCAACTATCACAACGATGCACGGTCCAATAAACATAAACATAAGTACTTAATTTGTTGTACCACATCAAATATTTGCAGAATAATTTTTAATTCATTTATTTTTGTAGCATTAGGAGAAACATGTTTGTCCTTTTCACTGAAAAGTGTATTTAAACGTGTTGTTTTAACTGCTGTAGCTATAGTTATAGCATTACCCTTCAGGTGTGAATAAACAAGAGTTCACTCCTGTATACCAAAGAAGGACGATGCCTTACATTCTTATAACAAAAGCCAACAAGATGCACTATTTCTCAAATTTATTTTGGTAAAGAACTCTACATGTTTCGGACATACTTACTGTCCATCATCACGAGTCTAAAGACTGTATACGCAGCAATAGGTATTTGTCATGCTAGTTATGTTGACTGTCTGACCTCGCTAGCAGACAGGCAACATAACTAGCATGACAAATACCTATTGCTGTGAATACAGTCTTAAGACTCGTGATGATGGACAGTAAGTCTGTCCGAAACATGTAAAGTTCTTCATGAAAATAAATTTGTGAAATAGTGCATCTTCTTGGCTTTTCTTACAAGAAAATATCATGATGCACGGTCCTCTGAATGTCTCATATGCCTTATAATTTCTATGCAGATTTTTTTTTGCCAAAAGAATTATATATATATATATATATATATCCCCATGGCAATAAGACTCAACGCGAACCAAAGCCTCCTCATTCTTGAAATTTCTAGATCGCACACAACGACGCAACACAGTCGGTAGGACTCCTCTGGACGAGTGATCAGCCCGAAGCAGAGACCTCTACCTGACAATACAAAACACTCACAACAGACAAACATCCATGTCCCTGGCAGGATTCGAAACCACAATCTCGAAAGCAAGCAGGCCTTATACCGTGTGACTGGCACAATAATCATATGTATTGACAACATAAAAATAAGTCCCATTACAGGCCCGAGGTACCCAGAGGGTTCCAGGAAGTTAAGGTTCCCATATTACGTGAAAACGGCCTAGGTAGGTTGTAAGGTTGTCAGCCTTACGCACCGGCCGCTTTTACCCCCAGGAAATGCTCCTGGTACTCATTTTTGTTAGAGGCTGAGTCGACCCCAGGGTCATAGTGCGATCGGAAGGATTTTATGTCAATGAAAAATCCACTGACACCATCTGGGATCGAACCAGCTACCTTCCGATTTGTAGCATACCAGTCCAAATACAAAACGAACACGAAAAGTAACATGAATCATCACGCAACATAATTCTTTGTATGCTACCATGATGATGATGGTGGTGGTGGTGATGATGATGATAATGATGATCACAATTATTATCAATAAAATTCCTCAATCCTTGCGCAGTAGAGCATTTACTCTACCGTTGTACTTTGTAATAATTAATAGGAGGCACAAAGCAGACGCGTAATTAAATTTATCCCTTCAAAAAGAGATTTTCTGATTTATAGTTGAAGCATGTTTTGTGAGAAGAAAATATTTATCTAATTTGTTTAATTCAATAGTAATGTCATTAACAAGCGTGAATTCTATGAGTACTTGAATAATTACATGTCGCCAAGGCAGACTGTCTAAGCTTTACTGTACTCATTTGAACTGTTTTTTGTATCTAGCAAATTTAAGTGGCAACAGAACTGGGCACATGTAAATAAACACCCAGCCATACTTGTGGTATATTGGAGCTTCCCTTTGCTTCTAAATTTAGATTTGAGGTTAGAATACAGGAGTTAATAAGGAACTCCAGGGAGAAATAATTTTTAATATGCTATGGAGTTTCGAAAAACAAAATAACAGACACTGTGCTGTGGGAAACCACATTCTGACATGAATGTTTGCATGCCACACGGACAGCAGATGGTACAGACACACATAAGGTTCCACAAAATGTGTTGAATTTCTTCACTAGTCGATAAACCAGTAGTTTCTCATGAAGGACTCTGCTCCATGGAGTTAATGCACGTTTCGTTTCCCACAGCTGTCCAAGAAATTACCAGCTCCCTAGACATCTCTGTGGGAAAATACCAGCTGGGAGGAGAGATACCAGAGGCAAACAGTGTGAAAAATTTGAAAGTACTCTTAGATTCTGCCTCAACCAGCCCACCAAATGTTCAAGGACCAGATTATAAGGACAATGTACTCTACGTTTACACATCTGGAACAACTGGTCTGCCAAAGGCTGCAGTAATTCCTCACTCTCGGTAAAAGCGACTGCTTTGAAGATTCACGTCTTCTGAGAGGTTGTGCCATGTCAACTGGCAGTTAAGTGGCATAGTGCCACCAACTTCAGGGTCACATAGTTCAAAAGCTCTTCTTCAACTGCTTGACTCAGAAGAAGATGGCAATATACTCCTTTCAAACTGACATGACTTAATAAGCTAGAGGATCTGAATCCTCATCAACACCAATGTGAGAAACTCAAATAACACAGTTACTTCTTTTTTCACCTCTATATGCTTCAATACAGAAATCCTATGCCACAGATAGGAGTTACATTCCCAAATAACCCACTACAGCTAGGAAAAATGTGACCATGACCCCATATTACAATCTTCCAGTATGTTATCTCATGTAGTTTGGTAAAGAGTTACAAAATTCTCAGAGGAACTTATGTTTTCACGTTCAGGGTACACTTCTACTCTGATGTACACCTACAAGGCAGCAAATTTCCACACGATGGCAATAACCATAAAGTGAAGCCAAATTACAAGGCACCGAACCATAGAAGATTTACTATCTCAATAGTCACAGCTGTGAGAAACTCAAAAATTTCATAGAAGACGAGGACCTAGAAGGGAAAATTTGGGCTTGGGTGAAATATGGCTACTGGTGACACCAAAGCCTCAGTTACCCGTTTATTCACTGAGCACAGAGAATAGCATAAGTAATAACATATTTTACATTAAGTTAGATGTGCAACATAAAAAGCCACCCAAAAAAAAAAGATGCACCACAATGATAATCTGGAAACTAAAAAATTGATTTGGGTGTCTTTACAGATCTGTCTCTAGCATGGCTACAGCCAAGATGTCTTTCCAAGTGGGACAGTCACGTTAAAAACTTATGTAAAATGTCTTAATAAGTGTGAAAGCAAACTGTTAAACACTTCTGTCTTTAGGACCAAAAAATATTTTGTTTAATAATTTTAATATTTTGTATTGAGATATGTATATTTCTTTCCCTCTTTCCGTCTTCGTTTATTACTTTCATAAATTGTAATTTTGAATTTCAAAAAAAAAATCCAGGGGAGACCCAGGGGGCATGCCACCCTCCCATCCAGTGCCAAATGTTCCCTAGCAAATACGAATTTCTTGTTGTCAAAGTCAATTATTTCTTATATAATACAAAAATGCAATCTCTTGTAACCTGACACTGCAAGGGAAAATATGTAATTGGTAAAGACTGCTCTGTCACTAATTGTTATGACCGATGGTCATGCTGCAACAAACAGCATACCATCTTCATATTCAGGAGGCAGGAGGTTCCCACCCCTGCCTAGAGACCAGTTAAATGATGTAGGTGTTGCATTGTTTCCCCCAGTCTCTCCAGACTAATGTTACGCTAATACTGTAAAATATGCCAGGGCTGAATGACTCCACATTTTTCCAGATACAGTCATCCTGCAGTTTCACACAATACAGGGTCATCAAAAAAGATGGACGGGATTTGAAACCGCTATAACTTACAAAGTACTAGATTGAAACCTTTGAACAAGAAATTGTAAGTAGGGTTATTTGTATGCAAGACGGAGCTCCTCCCCATTTCAGTTGCTTTGTGACTGACGTTTTAAATGAGAGATTCCCTGATGCCTGGATTGGAAGGGGTGGATCAATGCCCTGGCCACCTTGAAGCCCAGATCTCTCTCCACTTGATTATTTCTTGTGGGGGTACATAAATAACATTGTGTATGCTGAGAAGATAAGGAATATCCAGCACCTGCAAGACAGGATCACAGCAGCCATTGACACTGTAACACGAGACATGATTCAGAAAACATGGCAGGAGATAGAATTTCGTTTGGACATCTCCAGAGCTACAAACGTTGCACATATTGAAATGTACTAAGGTAAGTCTATAACTTTAAACTTTTCTGAACATTTTAAGACGCCAAACGTGTAAATCTGTCTAGTATTTTTTATGTTATAGCGGTTCCAAATCCCGTCCCTCTTTTTCGATGACCCCGTATATCTTACCCAGTTGCCAAAGTATTATTAAATCTTAAAATGTGTTCTATTTGAACAATTTTTCTCAAAGAAGTGTAATTTGTGTTGCAGGTTCGTGGCAATAGCAAGTTACTCTAAGCACCTGATGCACATCTGTCCTGATGACATCATTTTCAACGCTCTTCCTTTGTACCACCTTACTGGAGGAGTCTTCGGAATAGGAGTACCCCTAGTTTTTGGAACTCCTGTTGTCCTAATGCAAAAGTTTTCTGCTTCAAACTACTGGAAGAACTGCATCAAGTACAAATGCACTGTAAGAAATGAGACAACAACAGCAACATAAAGAGGGGGAGAAAAAAAAATTGAGGTTCACACAGCAGAGTTGCTGAAGATTCAAGTCCTCTAGGATGTAATGTTCTCTTGTTGGGCAAGCAGTTCCCAGTGTTTCGAAGGATCAGCAACTACCCACCCAATGACACAGCATCACAACCCAAAAGACTAGAATTATCAACAGTTATACAGGTCATCATGGTCATAGTCATCGTCATCACCACCACCACCACCGCCGCCGCCGCCGCCACCACCAACACCACCACCACTTGTACTACTACTACTACTACTACTAATAATAATAATAATAATTTGGCGAAGAATTAATATTTAATGAGACACGATAAAGTTGGTACACATTTGCACTTCTCAATATGCAAAGCCTTAGGCACTGAAACCACAGACAAATGGTACACACACACATGCCCAAGCCAGTGTATGAAGAGGAAGATGTCACAATGTTGCGGAATCAAGCAGTACGCACAGACAGAGAATTTACAGCAAATAGACCAGATATAGGGCCAAAGAATCGAAAGATAGGAAAAAAGGGAATCCAGCGTATCCAGAATAAGATGTTTAAAGAAGACACCAACAAATTTTACAGTAACTTGGGCACCAAGAATATAGAGGCCAGAAAACTCCCATCTATGGCAGAAGTACAGAACTTACTGGAAGTCACTGTGGAGAGATAAAGCACAGTATAATGAGAGAGCAGAATGGATAAAAGAAAGAAGGAAAATCAGTAATATAAATTGGGTGCCTATACAGATTATGGAAATCACTTCATTTTTGTCAAAAGATCACAATTAGAAATCTCCTGGGGGTGATCAAATATAAAACACTGGATTAAAGCATTCCCAGCTGCCCACAGGCATATTACAAAAACTTAAATGCCATAATGGAGAAACCAGAGAAGAAATTATTTGCTACCAAAATCAGAAGACATCAAGGAAGTCAGGAACTACCGACCAATGTACATAATTGTATCACAATGCATGGTACAAAAAAAAAAAAATTAAAACAAATTAAAAATAAACCTGCATTGTGTTAGACTGAGTAGGCGTGGCTTTTTAGTCATAAACACAATGGGATGGCTTCCATAATGATAGTGTCTACCCTAGCTTGTTGTCAGCTTGATTATGGCTTTCCCCTTGGGCATTTTATTTTATTTTTTTATTTTATTTAAGTTTCATGCTGACAATGTTACTGTTGTTTATTGCTTTCAGTTTCCCTCCTCACCAAATTAAATTGCTCACATTTCTTCTAGAATGTGGCAGTTGAATATAATACTCATACAAATGCTGTTACCTTCTGTACATTTCAGATAGGTCTGTACATTGGGGAAATCTGCCGTTACATCATGGCTGTACCCCCTAAACCGGAAGATACACGTCACCAAATTCGCTGCATGGTAGGCAACGGCTTGCGAGGCACCATCTGGAAAGACTTCACTGAACGGTTCAAAATTAAAGAGATGAAAGAAGCATACGGCATGACCGAAGGAAATGTGTCTATGGGTAAGTTATTTATTCAGGAAATCACAAGTAGGAAGCATACCTGAATAGCATGTCATGTCATTCTATATTTTGGTTCATTATATTAAGCAGTCGTGGGCCGGGTAGCTGAGTCGGTATAGCGACTGACTACAGGCTGGACGATCCGGGATCGAATCCTGGTGGGGACAAGATTTTCTGCCCATCCAGACCAGCCCTGGGACCCACCCAGCCTCCTGTAAAATGGGTACCGGGTCTTTCACAGGGGTAAAGTGCGGCCAGGGCGTGCTACTGACCACTCACCCCCTTCTAGTACCGCGGTCATGGAACAGTAGAGCTATACCTTTACCCACCCTCTGGGCCACACCGGGCCTGTAACGGGAAAACTTTACCTTTACCTTACATTAAGCAGTCATCAAATATCATGCCCCCATATGCCTTCATGGTATGCACAGACACAACTATACCTTTATTTTATCTTCTACGTTCATCCACCACATGACCATTGATACAGTTACTTGATAAAAATCTGGTCATGACCCCCAGCACAAACTTGATAACCAAAACAGTCAGACAGACAGACTGACTGACTAACCAGACAGTCACAAAATAACTTGGGTGCATTCATTACATCAAAACCTAATGGGAAAGAGACACTTACCAAAAAAATTGGATGTAAATACCATATTCATGTGGCTGATCGTCAGTGAAGATTTCACCCAAAACAATCCCATTAAGGCTTTAAATCTCACACCCGTGTGTCATATTCTGTTATTTTCTAGCACATGTATGCCATTAATAACTACATTTCATCACATAAATTTTCAACATGCAAATATAAAGTTTCCCAAAAGTGCTTCTTTTACAAAGTATATAACTTTTAAAAATCATCAAACTGATTTTTGTGATGTATAAACACTGTACATTAGTAATACCAATGTAGTAACTTCAGTTACTGTCATTTTCTAGTAAGTACTTGTGGCCATAAACTTCACAAAGTTAACCACATGCTGATTAAATGCTATGAGACAAGTAACCCTAAAAGTGATCAGGGAAGTTCTACAACTATCAAGAAACATTTCTGGTTTAAGACATGAAGTGATCTGTACATCCAAATGGTTTACAATACCCTCTGTAAACAAACATAATCAGTGGTCAACCATTATTTGGCACTGTTATGGAAAGAGAGTGAAAATTTAAGGAACTCAACATCGTTCAGAAAAAAAGGGTTAGTTTTCTTTCTTTCTCTCTCTCTCTCTCTCTTTTCTTCTCTCCCCTAAGAACATGTTCTCCAGAATTATAATGAAGAAGGCATCAAAGTCAAAACATGCAGTGCACAGGCAGATGTGCAATTTTTTTTTTGACAAGTTTGCCAATAGGAAGACCACATAAAATAAAAAAGAGGAATGATTAAATGTAAAACAGCACAAGAAATTGACAATGAAAACTAATCAACATGTTATCTACACATTAAGAATATCTGCCATGTATGATTTTGTTTTTGGAATTCATCCTATGACAATGCATAATTAATCTTTTAATTAAAGCCACATGGACACATTTATTGTAGCAAACACATTAAAGATGTCTAAATGCACCATTATTTTTTGATAACTCAATAATATGGCTAGGTACAACCAGGGGAACAAGGCTAGAAGCAGAATATACCAATATTTCTTAAACATATCCATATGGGTTCTGGGGCCCACCCAGCATCCCATTCAGTAGTTCATGGTGGTGGTGGACTTGGGTGCAAAGCTGACTGCTCAACTCCATCTAGTGTTGAGATTAAGACTATGTGAAGCTGTGAATCAGTCTGATACACCTTTGTGGCCAAATTAAACACAGCAAGAACTTCACTTGTTACACTGATTTCATGTTGCAGAATATCTGTGATGATAAGTTCAGAAAAATTCAGGTGAAGTGATGGATGTAAACAGACATATATCTCTCTGACAGTTTTCAGTCTGCATTTTGCTTGTTATAATTTAAGAATTTCAATAAATATAATATACCCATATGTATGATTCAAATACAGGCTATGTTGATCTGAACAATACTGCTATGCAGTGTGAACTTCTAAAGTAAAACATGAGTACCTACAACATTTTTATGATGCACCCTGTGCATATATGTTCCAGTAAATAATTCCAACAAGATAGGTGCTGTCGGACATTTGCCAAAATGCATCCCACAGTCTTGGTTGGATAGTGGACTGATCAAAGTAGACCCCAATACATACGAACCAATTCGAGACAGCAGAGGACTGTGCATGCGATGTGATGTTGGTAAGTCCATAACTTATGCCTTATGTCTGCAGATATACTAGAACCGAGCTATTAAATATGAAACTATTTATGACTGTATGTTAGGCAATTATCATGCCACAGTAGTTTTACTGTGCTTGTACAGACAGTAGCTTTGTGTGAGAAACTGTCATCTGAAATGTAAAGGTGTAAATTAGTTCACTGTTTTAACTGATAAAAGAGGGAAGGGAGATAATGGCAAGAAAGGTATAAAGGAAAATGAGAAGTGGTACAGGATGAAGATGTGAAAGAAATGACTCCATGTTGAAATTCATTGGGGTCATTCCACCAGTAAAGTAAATATAAGAAAAAAATGAAACTAGTAAACAAACTTTGCCATTGTGTCCTAATTATGATTATAGTTTACAGTACCTTCCTTTCAACACATGCCCAAATTTTAGTTGTGACTTTGAGTGTTATTACTGGGATTCTTGTATGTATTGATACTTGTGAAATTACACATAACCCTCAAACAAAAAGTGTATACAAACATGACTGGCACCACATCACAGTCTTCTGGAATGCAATACATTAAACAGGCACCAATGTTTCGGAAGAATGTGCTGCCAAGGTCTTCAGAATACAAGTTCAAAGATGGTGGTTGCTCCAAAATGTTGATAACTAACTACAAAACTAGAAGGCACATCTTCACATTCACCATCCTCAGAACCTCAAACCACACATCATTATTAAATTTTGTACTTTGATTACCTACAAGCTATGCATCAGATCAGTGTTTCCCAACATGCCTTCCATGGAGGAGCCCACAAAACAATTTTTCACATCCCAAGGAACCCCCACCTATGAAAACGATTACAAACCAGAAAAAATAACAAGTACAAAAATTCAGTCACTGCTAAATTACCATCAAGAATTCATAGTAACCTGCTCTGTGTGTGTGTGAGCTTACATTGTAACATAAATTGAAGTACTTTTCCTGTCTTTTGAAAAATATTTTAAATTTTTTGAGGTACTTCAAAATTTCAAGCATTCTAATGTACTTGATATAAAATTTCTTGTAGAATACCTAACAGTGCTCTGCAGAACCCCGGGTGGGAAACAACGCAGTAGATACTGGTCTATTTTATGTGAAATTATTACTCTCTTTATCTTAATATTAGCATTCCTTTTATTTCCATTCCAGGTGAACCAGGAATGTGTGTAGGTGTGATAAAGTCATCCTATTCCATAAAAAATTTTCATGGTTATACTGACGCAACAGCTACAGCAAACAAAATTCTTCACAATGTATTCAAGAAGGGAGATAGAGTGTTCCTAACTGGTGAGTACAGAATGACTACAATGTCCAATTCAGTAGCTTCACATTAACAGATTCAAAACTGCAGTGAGAAACGTCCGATACAGCTCCACCTCTGTTATGTGCTTGTGACTGGAAACTTCTGACACATTCACTTTCATTTCCATAGCCCTTACTCCTTATAAACAGATAGTCTAACCAGATTTTACTGTATCTTATGGATACAATTTGCCGATTTTCCTGCCATCTTGTTCAGCACATCTTATGCTTAGCCTAAAATCTTCCTAATCTAATTTCCACTCACACCTGAGCATAAATTATGTTAATTTCTGCTATGTTTTAGCTTCCTGTGCATAAATGTTTAGTATAAGAAGCTATGACATCAACTTAATACTTAATTTTTTTTTAGGTGATATTTTGGTTATGGATGAATATGGTTATTTGTATTTCAAGGACAGAACAGGAGATACTTTCAGGTGAGAACTATAATATGTCTTACATCAGAAAAATGGTTAAAGTTAGTTTTCACTACGTTCATATCTACTGTACATTCTCGAATCTAATCCGCACCCTTTTTACAGTTTCAGAGGGCTAAAAAATCAGATGCGGATTAGATTCGCGGTCGTGAGCTGGATTTTGGAAAAATGATAGAGCCGCTGTATGTGCTGTAACAACAATACTATACAATAATGTATTATTTTATTTATTATTTATATTATATAATATTTATAATTTATTATTCATCAGACTCGCCATCATCACTCACAACTGAATCATTATCCGTCACCCAGTCACTATCATCTTTATCTTCACCATCGTCCTTCCATAGAACGTCATCTTCGGATCCATCCAAAGCATTGCTTATGCAACGGATAATGGTTAAAGCATTGGTAACATCCAATATTATTCAATCGTCTGCCTTGTAGGCAGGGGGCGGTTGAAGGAAAGGTGCGGATTAGAACCACGAACTAACTTCTTTTTGTTTAAGAAATCGGTAAAAACTAGTGCGGATTAGATTTGAGAATATACGGTATACACTTCCTGCATAGTCACCTACCACAATTGAGATTTTTTAATTATGCCATCCGAATATGTTCAGACAACAAGTTACATATATTTCCTGCCCACTCATTGATTCTGCTTTCATTACATTACTAGTGAATCAATACATTAACTCTTTAAAGCCAAGCAGTTACTATATGCAGTCACCACCAACTTTAACAATTAAAATACTACATTTTGACTGAAGACAGTGTTGTGTGTTTCATATTATTCACACGATAAACAGCAGTAATTTCTCTATGCAACATTAATTGAACGGCCTTTCCAAAATACAGTGTGGGCGTTTATTGTGCAGTATGAACTAAGTATTTAAATGCTGTTGCATAGAATTTGTGCTTCGGAAGGTTAATTAGTAACATTAGGATCTTTAAAATAAGTATACAACTATTACAAGTTGTAATCACCTCTCACGATTGACGCTGGGAAGTGTAGCATTCATGTCAGTGTCTCAGATGGAATCTGCTAGCATGATTCAGGTATTTATGCCATCACTCACTCCCTCCACATACATACACACACACACACGTAGCAGTATCCTAACATACACTTCAGTTTGTGCTCTCCCATGTATCACAACTTTACTTTCATAATCATACTAACACCGCAGATTCAAGTCTTCTAGGATGGGACATGTGCTGCTGGATGAGTACTTCCTAACGTTCCACACTTCTTGGACTGCTTCACCCTGAAGAAGAAGATACTAGAATCCTTTGACACATCAGGAACTATTTGCCCACATGACACAGTGTCACATACCAGAATACTTAAATCTTCAACAACAGTGTTGCCATAACCTAATATCTCACATCATACTTGCATTGCTCAAAGGGGAACTAAGTGGGAGGGATCTGGGTAACCATTAGAAGGACCTGAATCAACATGTGGTAGCTTGGCAGTGGGCCATCAGGGACTGAAAAGAAACCATCAAAAATACTTGAAGTCAATATCTGGATAGAAACATGTAAAGTACTTCATAAATTCTCTGAAGAAAGCAGCAGGGAACTACTGGAGCTAAACAGAAAGCAATTGAGGCAACTTACAGCACTACTGACAATTTTCTGAAGATATGTGATGAAGGCCGAGCCAGTGTAAGGACAATGCACTGGGCAGGGTCCAGTGGTTTTGTTTCCATAATCAGCTAAAATCGTAGAATCCGCTTCATTCACCAGTATAAGCTAAACTCTATCCCTGGACAACAGACATGATTCAAACATTTTAAGTGTCACCTATTCACAATAAGACTAGTAAACAGTCCCATCCGTGAAAGGTGCCATGAGAAATACAATACAATTCACAGGCTCTACGTGACCAGAAGGTCTAGGAGAATTACAGTTTTACAACCTGGGAATCCATTCCATGAAGCCACAGGACTAAAAACAGGCTCCTAAAGCTCACACTGCACTTCATTAAAAGAATAAGACTGGATGGGGCTAAGTCTGGATACGGAATGCACAACAAATCATACGTCAATGCAGTGTAATGGTCAATTAATGCCCACCTCTGTAATTCAATCTTACATCTCTCATTAATCTGCCTCATCTTATACTCTTGTTTTTAACACACCAGTTTCCATGGTTAAATAAAGTATGGTTTCTGAATGATGACACAGCCATGTTAAGGTCTGGGGTGTCAGCATAAGGAACCAATATGGGGTCTGTATCACCCACCTGTAATTAACAAAATTTCATTTGTTGCAAAATTCTATTTCAAAATGTTATTTGAGTATTTAAGCTTCACTGAAATATTAAATAGCAATGAAAACAAGAACTGCACTCTTCTGGATTGTTGCACAGAGAGTAGTGATAAACACTACCACTACTCTCTGTGTAATAACCTAGAAGAGTGCAGTTCTCAGTTACTTTGTGGCGGAAGACTGCAGTCACACAGCCACGATGACAAGTTGAAAACCATTGATATGATTAATAACTGATATCCATATTGAAAAAGAAACAGGACCCTACATCCTTTTATTCTATTGAATTGGAATGTTACTCGTATCAGGTAATTTTAACGATATAAAATATTTAACGTTCATAGGTCCGTGCATCACTAATATATTCCCAGAGTACAACCAACAAGATGCAGTGTTTCACAGTTTACTTATTTCTGCAAGACGCTGTACATGTTTCAGACTGTTTTTCTGCCCATCATCAGGAGCTCAAAACTGCACATACAGCATCACATATTTGTTACCTGCTGCTAGCCTGTCTGGGAATATATTAACAATGCACAGACCTATGGATGTTAAACAGGTCCCTACATCCTTTTGTTCTATTGAATTGGAATGTTACTGGTATCAGGTAATTTTAACGACATAAAATATGTTATATTCGCCCAGAAATTGTTTTCTTAACAGATGTTATGCTACAAATGTATCAGTTACTAACATAACTACCTAAACTACCTGTCAAAATTTCCATGGCTTTACCAAGTTAAGAAATTTGCAACAGAAGAAAAGAATACTTACTTACTTACTCCATGGTGCAGAGTCCTTCTTGAGCAGCTAACTGGTTTGCAGCTAGTCAAGAAATTCCCCGCATTTCACGGAACCCGAAGGTTCATTACCGCACTCACAAGCATCCACCACCTGTCTCTATCCTGGGCCAGCCCAATCCAGTCCAGATACTCACATCCCACCTCCTGGAGATCCATCCTAAATATTATCCACTCATCTATGCCTAGGTCTCCCCAGTGGTCTCTTTCCCTCTGGTTTCCCCAGCAAGACCCTATACACCCCCCTCTCCTCACCCATATGTGCCACATGCCCAGCCCAAAAAAGAATGATACAAAATATCTGCTTCCATGTAACTCAGCAACTAAAACGTGTGTCCCATATTTGACAGGTGTAAAGGTGAAAATATTTCAAGTGCAGAAGTGGAGTCTGTAATTATGGCTATAATTGGTCTGAAGGATGCAGCAGTTTACGGCGTACAGGTAACTTTTCTATTCCTGACAAATTTTGAACTTCGTTGCTCAATCTTCTGTACTATTTGAGGACATAAAAAAAAATTTCGAATCGGGGTCAATAATGAAATATATGCTTACCTTTGTCACTGAGTGATGTTGTCCCTATTAAAGTGGCCCCTTCCAAGTTGGTGCAATGGAGTCAGTGTTTCTGATACTGCTGGAAACACTAATGTTATTGACTTGTTTATATCACATTAGGGGTGGTCAGCAACTGTTCCTGAATTTCAGATGTATCCTTGAAATGAGGACCCTGTAGCTTTGATTTCATTCACAAAAGAAGATACCACTAGCAGGCAAATCAGGCGAGTAAGGAGAGTGGGGGAACACAGCCATATTTTTGGCAGCCAAAAACTGCTGCACTGACAAAGCACAGTGCACCAGTGCAGTGTGATGTTGAATCAACCAGTCCTGGTTCTGCCATTGTTCTGGACGTCTTCAGCAGATTTGCATCCTCAGACATTGCAAAATATCCTGGTAGTAACGCCGTTTAACCATTTGGCCTGAAGAAAAAAACTCCCAGTGAAAAATTCCCTCAAAGTAAAAAAAAAAAATAATAATAATAATAATCCATCATCTACTTGATGTTTGACTTGACTTCAAACATGGACAGGGAAGGCGTAATCCACTAAGAGGACTGCTGTTTGGTTTCTGGATTGTAACATAAACCCAGATTTAGTCTGCCATTATACTTTGAGAGAAAATCCTTATTGCTTCTGACTTTAAATGGCACATAAACACATGCTACTGACTGCTCATCAGTGAGCAACAGAGGCATATACTTCATGGACATCAATCACATGTTCAAGTGCTCCCTTATAATTCAATAACATATGAAACGCCTGACCTGCTAGCAATTTCTGAAATGGTACTTCATCAGTCTTTGTTGATGATTTTGTGAATTTAATCAATTTTTCCATCTATGCAACCTGTAGAGGGCCAACCTGAACGCTCGAAAACTTCACTCAAAGTTTCCCCATGTTTGAATCACAAAAACAATTCATAAGTTCTTGGCCGCCCCATGGCACTGTCACCAAATGCTCTTCAGATTAATGTGTTTCCAACACAGTTTGACCAAGTCTGAAGCATCACACAATGCAAATATAAGGTGCCCACTGAGAATCAATGCTATGGGTTATGGCTACAAAATTCATTAGACAGACTCAACAGGTAGGGATATGATGGTACCTAGCGGCCGAAAACTTCCCTACTTTTTGTTCTCGCTCCAAAAGTGAGTTCGGAACTTTTGGATATGCCTTCATTCATGTCCCTTGCAATTCACATTTTCTATCTGAAGAAACAGGATATCTCGTAAAGAAGTGTATGGGCTCTCATGGTGGTCAAAGCTGATGATGATCTAGTATCCTGGAGAGGGCACTGCACATAAGTAGATTTCATTATTTTAAAGACCGAGGCTGTAAATTCTTCAAAACACAGACAACCAAGTAATAGTTATGCAGTACCATCACCCATAAACAGGTGTCACATTACATGTTGGTAAGGTATCTTGTGGTGGTTTCTTTACAAAGCTGTCAGGGTCTAAAATTTACACAGAATCAGATGTTAAGGCGAGTGGCGACTAATAAATCGGACAGACTGGGAGGGAAGCAGTCATGGTGTAACTGAAGTACTATTGAGGCATTTGCCTGGAGGGACTGAGGGGAAACCACAAAAAACTTCAGCCAGGACAGTTTGTATTCCACCAAGATACAAACCAGACATTTCCAGCTAACAAGTCCAGAGTATTACAACTACACCATCCGGATCAGGGATAAGTTACTCAAAATTTCCAAAAGATCCAACAGTAAATGTAATGAAAAGAAATTACATATAATCTATGCAAACAGCATATTATCAATTCCTAGGAAATCATAAATATTAAATAGGAAAACAAGATGTTGCTGTGGTGGTGGTGGTGGTGGTGGGGGTGGTGGTGGTAGAATTTACACTGTATTGGACTGAGGATAGATTAATAAACATGAATATGGAGAATTTGTGGAATAATACTGACAGGGGAAAAATGAAACGCTCAAATAGAAAACCTTCCCAGTGTTGCTTTGGCCACCACAAATCCTAAATGAACTGCCCTGTGATCGAAAACAAGATATGATTAAATACATGTGCAAAAATCAAGAAAGGCAGTAAAAGTTAAGTAGGGCAAGGGTTAATGAAACCCCTACTGTAGATGTTTCCAGTTTTCAGCATTGTCATAAGAAGGAATTTAAAAGCTGTGAATAATATTCCCTATCAAATGCAACCATAAGTGTCGGTCATTATGCATATAGTGTTAATCTTTATAAATTATCCAAGTGATATACAAATCCCTTGAGTTAACACATGACATACTTTATCACTGAAAAATAAATTTTAAAATAATTTCCTCAGGGATAAACAAAACATTATATTTCATTCCATCTCAATTCTGTTTTCAGGTTCCCAACATGGAAGGAAGAGCTGGCATGGTTGCCATTGCAGACCCCAACAATGCCCTGGATATGAAGAACCTTGCCAGTAAACTAGGAAAATCACTTCCATCATACGCTCGACCAATTTTCATCAGAGTCATTGATAAATTTGAGATAACAACAACATTCAAGATTAAGAAAACTGTATTACAGAAAGATGGTTTTGATCCTTCCAGAATCAAAGACAAGCTTTTCTTCCTTTCTGGGAATGAATATGTATCCTTGACTTCACAAATCTATCAGGACATACTGAATGGTCGAGTGAGGATATGAAGAGCACAACTTCGTCAGCTGATTATTTTCAAGGAACAGTCACTAAATACTGTGACTGCAAAGAACTGAAAAAAAAAACCCAAATGTTCAGCATATATAAGAAAATTTATCACCTCTTTGTGAAGGACTACAACTTCTATAGTAAAACCAAATAGATGCACCAGTGTCTCAAATTTATTTCATTTGGAATGACACTCTACATGTTTCGGACGGTCTTTCCATCCATAAACAGGAGTATAAGACTGTACATACAGCAACAGGCATACATCAAACAGATACTGCTGACTGCTTGCTAGCAAGCAGTCAGCAGTATCTGTTTGACTTACTCCAAATAAAATAAGCTTGAGACTCCGGTGCATCTAGTTGGTTTTACTGCAGAAATATATTACGATGCACAGCCCTATGAATGTCAAAAAAGGACTACAATCTAGCTTAATACATGGGCCTACACTATTTCAGCTCATTACGTGTGGCAGATGTGTGGTCCAAAATTACACTACTACCAGAAGTTTTACTATATGAAAATTATGAGCCTTGTGAAGGACTATGATGTACCCCCCTCTTGCATTCTTCTGTAGACCATTAATGGTTATTTTTAAATACGGCATTGATACTATCAGGTTGAGCATTTGAGGGGATTTTGAAAAACTGTTGGTCAAAAATGGTTGGTTGACTATCTGTGTCATAAATAAAATATTTTGAATCATGTGGTTGATGCTATCCTACAGATGAGGTACTTTGTGGTGAAATGAGGTGGGAAGCTGAAGACGAACTGCATACTAGGATGAAGCAGTCATGGGGGTGTGAGATTTGAGATTCTCAATGTGGTGAGTATGAAGGTCATAACTGCATTTTGGACTCTGCCATCTATTATTCCTAACAGAATGTGACATAACTGGAAAATGGACCTGTTACCATCTTCACATGAATGGTTATGGGAAGGTACCTATCCAGTTGTAACCACTGACAACTGAATAAACTACATCAGAAAATTACAACTGTATAAGCTGCTAGCTCCAGGCTTTGTCAATGTTAAGATAATGGGAAATTTGCAATTACAATTGTGGCAGCACTCATGAAGACTTAGAATTGAGCCACAGAAGGACAGTTTGATGCATTCCAACAACTGCATAACAATTTACCCTGTTTAATGAAAGTTCCCTGCAATAATGCCTTCTAAACATTTATTCTCAATTAAAGAGACCATCCAATTGAAGTCAATCGTGAATGGTAAAAACAAAAGGCATGCCACGTGAAATGACACATAGGTAACATGTACGTACAAAAATTTAAACATAAAAATTTTCATACAGGCCAAACACCCAGAGAAAGTAGAAAACATTATCACAGAGTGCATAAGGTTATTGTATTTTAATAATAATATATGTTAAAAATGCATTTAGGTAGAGGGTTGCATCAAGTTTGATTACTAACAATGTAACAGTTTTACACAATTATTACACATCACACTCCATCAGATTCGCAAATGAAGCGTAACATGTAAGTTCCCTTAGCAAGAAATTAATTATATGTCACAGTGTTTAATTAATCAAAAACAGATTATGCTTATAAATTAGTTATAAGTCACACTATCATATTAGGAGCAAAAGACATTTCCAAATGCTTATCATGTATGGAAGTCAAAATGTGTATTTTTGTTTCAATGTGTTGTAATTTACATTTACATAAAACTTACTGAATTTTGACACTAAATTTATATATTAAAGATACAGTAATTTTTATTTCCTTTCACAAAAACCCAAAACTTTGTTATGTCAAATGCATGAAAGTTTAAATCAAATCATTAATTATACACCAATCACACCAAAAAATCAAACAGCACTATGACACAGCTTAAGTAAAAACTGTGAATAATTCCGCAAAGGATCAAGATCCCGGAAAATAGCACCTCTTAATCAGTAACTGCATAACATAATACAGTAAATGATGAAATGGTAATTAAACTCTTTAATATGTTCTATACTCTAAAGGAAAATGCAAAAGCTCTAGTAGCTGCTACTAGGGAGATTGGACTGGAAGGAAGTGCTGATAAAATTACGTACATGGTCATGTCTCGAGATCAGAATGCAGGACGAATTCAGAGTGTGAGGACTGACAATAGTACCTTCAAGAGGGTGGAAGAGTTTAAACATTTGGGAACAACTTCAACAAATCAAAATTTTATTCCAGAAGAAATTAACAGCAGACTGAGTTCAGGAAATGCTTGCTATCATTCAGTGCAGAACCATTTGTCTTCCAGGTTGCTATCCAAAAATTTAAAGATCAAGATATATAGAACTATAATTTTGCCTGTTGTTTTGTATGGGTATGAAACTTGGTCGCTGACATTGCGGGAGGAA
>Ga0123354_10005223_pt1 | contig 18798 bp, 9 predicted proteins | sample TergutLab28metaG_2_FD_97872 | JGI IMG/M metagenome (GOLD analysis project Ga0123354, IMG submission 97872) | Labiotermes labralis P4 segment gut microbial communities from Petit-Saut dam, French Guiana - Lab288 P4 | ecosystem: Host-associated > Arthropoda: Insects > Digestive system > Gut ...
ATTAACCTTTAGACGCCTAATGTCAACTATAGTGGTCGTACCGCACCGCTAACCTCTAAAGTTGCATTTTATATATTTATTCAACAAATACAGGTACCGAATATTTTAAACATGGTATATACTCTCCGTTTTTTCCTCTTCAAAATGCACTTTGTTTCATAATTCTAACGTATTTGGTTCCTGCATTATTCACATTTTATATACAGGATGTGCTAAAATAAAAAAAAAATAATTCCGGCGCCATAAGTTTAAATGCTAAAACTCTATTCAAACTGAGGTTGTCATTCCGGAGAATGTCCTTGTATGTGGAAATCACCAAATCATAAAATTGTGATCCAAAACATGTCTGAATTACTGTAAGAGACTTCTGCACTACAAAAGATATCTATCTACTTGGCATTCTGACAACCTTACTAGGGCAAAGGGGCGCCGTCCTGCCACCATTACTTCTTACGATAAGCATTTATATTCCATTACACAGTGAGAAGAAAGTTGTGGGGCTCGTACGGGCGACCTCATTTGGGTGTGCACCAAGTATGCTGCTTACAAATACCGGCTGTTAGTCTCTCGTTTCATCACCACTACTCAATATTCAACCACATCGACAGAGACTACAGGGTGGCTAGGCACAAAGAGGCTACACGCTCAACATACAGCGCGTTCTTACATTTCAAATCAACAGTATTTCTTTTTCATTACTTCAAACCGTTTGTGTCTGTGGGTTCCGTCATTGCAAAAATGCGAACGAAAAATATCAGTACAGTCACAGAAAGCCACAATCACGCGCGGAAAAGACGAAAAATGACACAAACGTAAGTTCATTCGTACTTGCCAACAACACTGCTCTTAGCATTCAGATGCAACCAACTTTAATATGACCGACATACACATTTTCACATATGACCCAAATACAACACTAAATGAAAGTCAACAGTTGGCCAGATAGGCACACAAATCTGTCGCCTTCCATCGAAACCGAAAGCTCATTACCGCACTCAATAGATATCTTCTAAGATCCACGCCTAGATATCGGAAGTGTTGCCTTCCTTTCCCGATATTCGGATGACAATTCTGTACATACACTTATGTCTAACCTCTCCCATACCCGGCCGCTTGTATCCAGATTTTGAAAGACCGACCACAGCGAAGGTGCATGTCCTTGTAGCATCGCACTGTTACTGTACATACAGACACAAAGCTTGCCATTAAGTAAGAAATTACAAACGTTTGTTAGCCAATGTTGGCGAAGAATAATGGACAAAAGATGGCCTCAGATAATAAGTAATACTGAGCTGTGGAATGATACTCGAGAGAATCCTACTGTACTACGAATTACAATAAGAAAATGGAAATGGATCGGAGAGCCTTTCAGCAAGGCAGTTGAATCCACTGAATAACAGCAATGGATTGGAATCCACATGCAGCCAGCTGAGGAAGACCAAAGCAAACCTGGGAAATGACCGTTTTGCAGGAAGCAGGAAAAGGCAGCGAAGCATGCAGCGAGGTTCAGAGGTTTATGGGTAACAGAATCAGATGGAAATGCTTCACAAATGCCCTACGTTCCTAATGGAATGAAAGGACGTACTACTAAACTACTACTACGACAGGAAGAACAGGCTAGTGAGAATTTAATGAACAGCTGCCTCAAAAATGTTAACTCTTCACATCATAAAATCTCGTGGCACTTGTTCTCTTTTACGACCAAATATTCTCCTCAGCGCCATGCTCTCAAATCAAGTACACCAACAAGTTTCAGTTTCCAAACACTGTGCATCGCATTCCAGAAGCACGTATCTGATTTCCGTCCGAGGTGGGCTACACTGTCATGGCATTTAGGGCCGTCTGTTTTCCAAACACTAACTGTGCTATGCAAATCATGGCTGTTCATCCGTGCACATTTCATTTATTCACAAATTCCTAGGTTACATAACGACACATGGTCCAGCAGACGGCTATTTGTGCATACGGTACTGATCTATCGGGTTTCACAAAAGGCGGAATTTCTTGAGTACCTAAACGACTACGAACTTCTCGAGGATTCTCCTCCATCACTGCAGCTATTTAACGACCTGTCAACACTTCTGACTATACTACGGGCTGAACGATCTGGTGTGTCAGTCCCGTCCACGGCCGGACACGTTTCTCTTCCACAAAACGTCCAGACATGCTCCAGGGCCCACCCAGCCTCGTATACAATTGCTACGGCGTTCTTTCCCAGGGGTAAAGCTGCCCGGGCGTGAAGGTGACCACTCACCTCCATCAAGTTTGTTTGTTTGTTTCTGGCGCGACAGCCCCCAGTGGGCCATGGCCTCCTCATTCACGAGGTTTCTACATCACACACAGCGACGCACCACAGTCGGTAGGACTCCTCTGGACGAGTGATCAGCTCGTCGCAGAGACCTCTACCTGACAACACACAACATTCACAAGAAACACACATCCATGCCCCCGGTGGGATTCGAACCCACAATCTCAGTAGGCGAGCGGCTTCAGACCTACGCCTTAGACCGCGCGGCCACTGGGACCGGCCCTCCATCAAGTACTGAGGTTAACAATGAGTACAGTCTGCAGCTCTACTACCCCTATATGCCTTCATGGTACGGACAGGGACGACCTTAATTTTCACCTTTGTCAATAGTTCAGATTAGAGTTAAATGACAGGATGGGCATGTGCGATTTTTCATAAAACTCGTTAACAGGAAGAAGGTTGGTATTTTACGCACCAGAAAATACTCCAATGACCACCCTTTCACAGATAATTTGAAATGTGTTTAAATTTACGTTCAGGTGCTATGTATGTACAGAAGCCGTGCCCGTTCAGAGAGCTGCATAAAACAAAATCACAAATGCATCGCGCTTTTTCGGAAAACTTGCAGGACGTTAGTCGCCTTCCTGTTCTGTGACCGGCACAGCTGCACGTCCACCTAAGGCACAAAGTCCGTCCTGGAAAAGAGGAGGTTTAGCGGTTTCCTATCCACCAGCCCGGCAATTCACGGGAACTTCATAAGGAAAATGTTACTGAACAGACCGTTTCTGACGGAATGCAACACTGAGAATTTTCACGTCACATTCCAGGAATGTGCATCCTCATCGACCGGTTGGGAAGTCAGGGTGAGCAACATATCCAATGTGTATTTCTCTCCGCCATCTCGATGATGACATTTAATCGATGATGACATTTGAAATCTCCGAAGAAAGGAAAAATATCTACTAAGAATGCTAAACACGGCAATTACAGTAGTTGAAGAATAAAAGACCAACTTATGTCACTTGCTATTTTATTTCACTTCTTATGTGCGCAACATGTTTCGGACATTAATACAGCCACTGTCAGGAGCTTGCGACTGTGTTGTTGAATTACCACATCGGTTGTTTTGTTCTCGGTTCGTTGTGTGTTGGAGATCTGGTGCGGCTGGGTTTGGGTGGTGTCAGTGTTGCAGGCTGAAACACAACTACAGCCTGTAACACGGACACTAAAAACCAGCCGCACCAAATTTCCAACACACAACGAACCGAGAACGAAACGACCGATGTGGTAATTCAACAGCACAGTCGCAAGCTCCTGACGATGGATGTATTAATGTCCGAAACATGCTGAGCACACAGGAAGTGAAATAAATAGCAAGTGACATCAAGTTGGTCTTTTATTCTTCAACCATTACAATGATGCACGGTCCAATAAACACAGGACGGCAATTACAATTAACGAGTATTTATTAGTAAAAGCACAAGGGGACGAACAATATTAAGATACCATTAAATAACTACTATTAAAACGCTAAACGAGGGCGAGCCCGTTCCCGGCGGGGCCGCAAGTTGCATCTTCTTTACTACTCAAAATTGGCTACATAAATCAGAACAGTGGTTTCTGGAGGTCTTCGATCTCCTGGGACGTTGCGCAGCCTTGATTGGTAGTTAGTTACCGACGCCTATCGGTCCCACCTTCAAGCGTCAAGTAATCCAAGAAGAAGCAGAAGAAAAAGGTGTATTCTTCTTTGATATGATGCATCTTCAGTGCAAAAGACACATGTAGGAATGTATTTATTTCAAAGTAACTGCACATCTCTTCGTATACATGTATATTATGACTTCTCCTACACGTTTCGACTAGTAATAATAATAATAATAATAATAGTTGTCATCATGGAGACTGTTAACACGAAGGAACATTTGATGCTAAACACATCAAACGCTCCTTGTTACGTGTATGTATTCTTATTGTTATGTATGTTCTGTTCTGTATATTGTTTTCATTGTGTTGTTGCATGTATTGTTTGTGTGTAAATGTGTACTGTACTACTGCCACCGGGTGTCAACCCAACTGCAGTTAACAAATATATATCATATCATATCATATCAAAGAAGTAATAATATACCAACAGATGTGCAGTTAGATGAAAATGTGTTTTACATGTATTCTTCTTCTTGGACTGCATCACCTTTAGAGGTGAAACCTATAGGCTGTCCCGAAACGCCAGTAACTACCAATCAATGCCACGTAACATCACAGATTAGCGAACAGCCCATTCACACCGTGGTGGAAACCTGAAACCACGCAGGAGTTTACCCGCAGTTTTGGCAGTCGGCGCGTAAATATGACAACTTCGTAGTGCTCACGATACTGGGAGAAAATTACATTTAAATTGCAGCTGTGAAGGGTCATCAATATTTATACACACTACAGCCTACAGTGCTAATGACACTAATACTGTGATTTCTTACACAGCAGCTGTCTACCTTCAATGCAGAGGGACTGTGCAAACGCGTTTGATTTCCGTTACGTCATGCAAGCCATTGCAATACGCCGACGCAACAAGCTGCGACTAGTTGCAGGACTGTGTTGTGTCTTTTAACCTTTTGGCGCCGGAATTTTTTTTTTTATTTCAGCACACCCTGTATATAAAATGTGAATAATACAGGAACCAAATACGTTAGAATTAAGAAACAAACTGCATTTTGAAGAGAAAGAAACGGAGAGTATACACCATGTTAAAAATATTCGGTACTTATATTTGTTGAATAAATATATAAAATGCAACTTTAGAGGTTAGCGGTGCGGTACTACCGCTATAGTTGACATTAGGCGTCAAAAGGTTAATGAACCGGACAAAGGGCTGGGTGCCGGACAGTGCTGTGTCACTGAATGAACCGGACAACAGGGCAGTTTCAGCAGAGTAGTGTGTCATTGAATGAACCTGACTATAGGAATGGCTGCTGGACGAAACGGACAGGACTGTCCGCCGGACAGCAGTGTATCACTTAACGAACCGGACAACATAAATGGCTGCCGGAAAGTGGTGTGTCATTGAATGAACCGCACAACAGGCCTGGTTGCCGGACAGTGGTGCGTGTCACTTCATGAACCGAACAACAAAACACCGCTTGTAATACGGGATAGCAAGGTCTAACACGCAAAAAATGTCGAATTCCGTCAGTGTATTGCTTTGTAAGTAGAACAGTGACTAAGCTGCATCATCTTAATACATGGTTATGAAACATGTCCATATAAATGAACACGAAGAAGCGGCAAGGGGAAGGCATAAATTCTGCTAACAGATTTGCACATTTCTATCTGATGCTGCGTGTAACGTCAACTAGACACTAAACTGGGCCGTACCATTGTACAAGATCACTGTAATGGAAACGATAACTGTACTAACGGAACAAAACTGCACGGGACACTGATGGCGGGAAAACAGATAAGGTCAAAGTTGTGGAAGTTATTACACAAACGTTCGCAAGAGGGTCAAGATCTGGACCTATACATGCATCAGGGTAATGTGAAACCAATCAACTTAACAATCAACTAGCTCTCTCTGGTTCTATCATCTTTAAAAAAAGGTTTCTGGAAGCATACTGCTCATGAAACAACAATTTTTCGTAATCCACCGATACACAATTTTACAGGACAGAAGAAAAACTTAACAGATCCTTAATGGCCCGACAAGTAAGCAAATAATGTTTTTTTACGAAAATATACGGCGAGGCAATTCTGTTGAGGTCACAACATTTTGACAGGAGGTGTGTTTGTAACCCAACTGTCCACTAATGCAGGTTTCTCAGTTCGACGAATGTGTGGGTTAAGACAAACCGCTGTTTCACGAGCGATCAGACACTACCAAAATCAAATTTACTTCATTATTTGAGAAATCCAACGTAAATTACGCAACTTCCTGTAAACATACTTAGGGAATGAACGCTCAAGATGCCAAGTGAAGTGGGGGTGCGTGCTTTCAGAAAATAAAACGTGTCACTTCAAGGATAAAAATTACGCTTTATTCGCGTTATATAAGAGACCAGTAGAGTCGCAGATTGCGTGATGGCAGAGGTTACTGGGTTTTTGTAAACATCCTAGGTTTCACACTGGAGAATCCAACATACAAGACGATTTATACTTCGCAGGACATCTATATTCGATATTCGACTGCTCAAAGACCACTTACTATTAAGGAAGCCTAGCTCCACGCACAAGCATCATGCTTCAGATGGAAGCTGCCGCTCGGCAAGACCAAGAAACATACTGCCTGTTTGTGGGAATCGAATATGTATTCACATGACCTACCATTTCTTCTTCGAATTCCTTTTCGCCATATCCAGGGCCGGCCCGAAACATGTGGGCGCCCATGGTCAGACTAATAATTTGGCGTCCCTTGAAACCGATAGTCTTTGAACGTTTTCGTCCTGGGGCCGGGCTGGCGAACAATTTTGAGGGCGCGTGCCCTAACTGCGGAAAATTTGAGGAGAAATTCTGTCGCACGTGGAAAACCTGAGATTAACAATACCACAGTCCCGATTATTCCAGTGACTTCTTTGCGCCCCTTTTTAGGTTGCAGCCCCGGACAGCTGCTAGGATGGCCCGCCCCTTAAATCCGGCCCTGGCTGCGGTTAGTGTTTAACTTAACACGACGAACAGCAATTCCAGACTCTACAGTGTATGAACAATAACAAACCACACACCAAAAGGCACAAGGACCCAGGGAAGACCACTACCGAGACTTCTGGACGCGTGAGACCAGAACTCCAATGCCATTATCGCTAGATGATGATGGTGATGACGAAGTATAAATAAAAAACAATATTGCAACATGATAAAACTGACCACTGAGATTCATTTTATCTCTTAACCTTCTGGCGCCGGAATTATTCTTTTTTAAATTTTAGCACAACCTGTATATAAAATGTGAATAATACAGGAACCAAATATGTTAGAATTATGAAACAAATTGCATTTTGGAGAGAAAAAAAACGGACAGTATACACCATGTTTAAAATATTCAGTACCTATATTTGTTGAACAAATATATAAAATGCAACTTTAGAGGTTAGCGGTGCGGTACGACCACTATAGTTGACGTTAGACGTCTAAATGTTAATCCCGAACAAAGTGCACATTTATGTATGCCAACCGTTAAGTGATTTTTAATCGTTTGATAGCTACTCTCGATAAGACAACAAAGACTGCACTGGTCCAATGTAGAGATGTATGTGATGTTCAAGATCGAAATGTAACGTCGTATGCACAGCAACAAGAATCCAACGTTTTTAGGACAACCAATATGTCCCATCTTCAAGGGTCAAAAAGTCCACTGTATTGTGCACTATTATGGGATTTAAGCATGTATTAATTTAACGTGCCCCAACAATAAATACTAAAGTATACTTAAACACTTTACTATTCAACTAATGCACAATATATAATGTGTAGATACAATTAAAATTATAAAATATTTAAAAGTGCTCCAACATGTTTCGGATCACAGAGGATCCACCATCAGGGAGCCTTGTCGATGTCAACGGACACGACAGAATCATTCTTGTAATTTTTAGACAAGCACTTTACAAGGCTCCCTGATGATGGATGCTCTGTGATCCGAAACATGTCCGAGCACTTTTAAATATTTCTATAATTTTAATTGTACCTGTGGGCCGGGTAGCTCAGTCGGTAAGGGGATTGGCTATGGGCTGGACGGTCCGGGATCGAATCCAGGTGGGGACGAGATTTTTCCGCCCGTCCAGACCGGCCCTGGGGCCCACCCAGCCTCCTGTAAAATGGGTACCGGGTCTATCCAGGGGGTAAAGTGCGGCCGGGCCGTGCTGCTGACCACTCATACCCTTCTAGTGCCGCGGTCATGGAAGAGTAGAGCTATACCTCTACCCACCCTCTGGGCGACACCAGGCCCGTAACGGGGACACTTTACCTTTAATTTAATTTTATCTACATATTATAGATTGTGCATTAGTTGGATAGTAAAGTGTTTAATTATCACTGATGCACGGTGCAAACATGAAAACTAAAATATACGTATGTTCTAAATCATTAACGTCCAAACTTTTTATGGTAAAGCGCCATACTCGCTACTGTGGGCCGGTTCGAGGGCCGCACGTGAAAAATGACAGTCGGTGGTACAACTAACCGCGTAAATTATTGTGCAATTTTTGTAGTACGCACATAATTTACAAAAGTGGCGGCGGGCCGCGGATTGGAGACCCGTGTTCTAAATTGTTGTAATCCGCACAGTCGGAGTGCTTCGGCAATTCGGGGCAACCTCAGTCCCGTTCACCTCGAACTGTACAGATTCTACATTAATTCGCAGACGTTTTGTGATGCAACGCTGGTAGTGACCAAATGTGGTACTCATGGCCTCGTAACTAAAGTAAACCTTCTATATCTAATCTCATGTGGATAGCATGCACTACGCGAACTGACACCACGAAGAAAACCAGTATTTAAAACGCTAACGGCCTCCCCGCAACGAAATTCGCCACCTTATATGGAATCCTACGGTGTGGTCAGAAGACTGTGCTACTGGACCCCTATTTGGAAACACATGAGACAATTTCATATCATCAAACCATGTGTCTACGAGATCTATTTTAATAGTATCATGTCATCTACGCCTACAACCTCAAGTCATCTCTTATCTTCCTATCGCATATGTATCTGCTATATACCCGTTCCATAAACCGTGGGACGTAATCCACTCAATTGGGTACAAAATGCAATACTTTCTATCAGGCAAGGTATTAACCCTATCAACCTGGATAAGATAAAGCATACTGCTGCAGAACATACACATATACGTTAGGTATAGTGACCTACAAACGGTTCATAACTTACATGCTACTTCCCCACCACATTTACGTAATTCATCTGGAAGACTCCTGTTCACAGTACAGCTTTATTGCCTAGCCAAGAAATTCTTTCTCGATCTTGGGGCTCATTTCAACGATTTCATTAACAAGCGATAATGCCATTTTTCTAGGGCAGTTAGTTAGTTAGTTGGTTTCACTGCGACACTTGCAGGTGGTTATCAGCCACCCAATTAAGAGGACCGAAAGTTCAAATCACGCCCGGGGCAAGGATGTTTATCTGCCTTTCAGCCTGCATTCCTTATATATATATATAAAACCCACACACACGCGCGCGTGCGCGCGTAAGATGATGAGACATACTGCCTCACCGTGTGTGTGTGTGGGTGGGTGAGTGCGTCACGTGTACATTCCAACTTTCGAACTGACCGAATATCACGCAAATTACGCTGTCATCACGGAACAGCCCAATGTCGCACTTTCTAACTTCCTGGAATTGGTAAGAATAACACTGCCTACGCGCGTAATCTGGTGCGGAAGCAATGCCTGCACAACCCATTTCAGAGTCCTGAAATACTGAATGGTAACAGGTCTTGGTAAACCCGTACGATTTTTATGAAGGTGATAATATTTCTGTAGAATGTAACACAACAATACGGCGAACTGCAGAACTGAGATAACAGACTGGAGCTAAGCATACGAAACTAGGTACAGAGATACCGACACAGTACAAATTTTTTAAAGTAAAGGATTAAAAACATGGCGAACAAGCGAAATGTTCAGATTATATCCAGCCAATTTAACATATAATCTACACTTAAAGAACGGGTTCTTCAAGAAATTGAAACAAAACAGCATGAAGCGATGCACAGAACAGAGATCTATGCAACAGGAGAAGTATAACTTCAGTTCTGCTCGCAGGTAATTTTCTTCCTTTCTGTTTGTATTTTCCTGCGTGCGCTGGAGTAAAACATCTTCAAAAACCCTACCGCCATGTTCGAACAGGGTTGTACGTGCGAGAAATATAAGAACGGCTGTAGGAATTGCGGCTGTAAGGAAGTCCAAACAGGCCAGGCCATCAAATGTTAGTAATGGAGCCTTAATGGCGTGACTTGTGTACGTGGGTAGGGTAAGGGGGCTTCTGTAAACTGACATGTTTGTTAGTTAACTCCATGAAGCAAAAGTTTCATCTTTAAAAGCCCAGAATCGCCCACAGCTGTAAGAAATGCCTCTACTTTTTTAAAACCAGATAATCACAAACATGTTCACAAGCTGAGCGAGACAAAACAAACACCCTCACACCCTGGTTTTAACCCTTTACGCCTCCAGCGGTTGGCTATCTTATGTACCAACAGATTTAACAGCAAAAAAAATTATACGTTCTACCGTCCTAGTGCACCGTCGAACTCGGTAAAAGGGTCATGAAAGGGACTGAATATTTTGTGTCGTTATAACCAAGGAGTGCGTAAAATATTATGGTTAACAGTGAGGAATTAATCTGTACCACAGTATATCTAACGCAATAATCGAGATATCGCTTAAACCGATGTCGTTAAAACCGGGTTCGACTGTATTTGTGCCACTCTAAATGGATCTCAGATCAACGTTAACAGACTAGGCATTATAACTGAGAGGCAATGTGTTTACTACGCGGTACGAAATGAATCTTTAAATGTATTTCAGTTTCATCTCAGTCTGTGAAGGGTTTCGATCCACCTACATCAGCGTTCGGAGGCCAAAAAAAAAGTTGTTAGCGGGAAGCTTACCTTTCGCCACAGGCGAGGCGGCTCTGTAACAGTACGAAATGAACACGTATGAAACAAAACTAACACAACACTGAATATGAAACGGCCAAAACAAAACAATGAGGCAACTGGTAGTACACGGAGATTACTCCACTACCGCCAAGTGTCGGGGAAAGAATTTCCCCCCATATTTGGAAATTTCGAGGTTTTTATCTATTATTCCACGATTTCTCGCGCGACCCCTGACGACATTCTGCGAAACCCTGGTTGGGAAACACTAAATTCACCAAAGAACGTAATACTCGCCTCGAGTTCATCAGAAATGGCGACTTTTACATTACATGCTCTCGCAAATTCTTTCCACAAATGTATACAAACTTACTTTATTCTTATCTTCAACATTAAGCTTAGAAGTAGGCGCGACAAAGATAACAGCCTCCAAAAAGGGGAAAAATCAACTATGTACATATAAAACTGCCAACGACGCGAACAGTCGCTGAGGCTGATACGAATTAGGCGTCACAGCGCGTAGGACTGGCGATTCGTTGTGGAAACACTGCTGGTAATTCCAATAAACTGGCATTATTCAAAGCCACGCTGTATGCAGAGAACAAAAGATACTCTATATGGTTAAAACCGTACACATTAGTAATACGACGGTATGACGTGTCTTCAGGCACATTCATAGGTCAAACATGCCACGTAATTCAACGCGTTGCGTCAGAGAAACGCACTGAATTAAAAAGAAAAGACGCTAAAGCAGGCTTCTTTAAGCAGTTCGTAATTAGCCTGTTGATATAAAATCCCACTTGTTACGCGGACAAAAGAACAAATCAAGGTGGCTAGGAGAAGTGCACACGTGAAACAGCACCTTTTCAATCACGAGACACCTCTTAAGACAGTGTAACGACCATTATACAGAACGCACTCTCCGAAATCAGGCATTCGGTCGCCCATGCACGAAGGGGGAAAGCTTTCCATGCCTTCGGTCTGTGTACAGCACCGACCTTTTTATTTTAAAGGGCCATTTGAAATTCTTCAAAACCTGCGCGGGCCCAAAACCAATGTCTGACAGTAAAAGTCGTATTTTTTCAATGCAATTTTACGCGCATTCGTGCAACCATTGTTGCTGTAGAAAAACAATGAGTATTACACAACCTATGTTATTTGCAGCCTTGTGTATCCAGCATGCAATGTACATGCGCCATACTGTCATCTGTGGTCTGCCCCGGTCTACAATATTATTCCAAATTTTCTCGTAAACGGCACGATTTTCGAAAAAAAAAAGTTACTGAACACAATATGTGTGTTTTAATTGTCTCTATACCTTTTATTTGAAATATTACTCATTCTAAGAAGAAGTGAGCGAGACATGAAAAAAAAAGGTATATTGGTCGTCATGTAAAGTACCCCTTATTCTTGTCCGATTTTAATGAAACTCGAATTTTTTAGACAGATTTTCGAAAATTCCTCAAATATCAAATTTCATGAAAATCCGTCAAGTGGGAGCCGAGTTGTTCCATGTGGACGGACAGACATGACGAAGCTAATAGTTGCTTTTCGCAATTTTGCAAACGAGCCTAAAATGTAACAGAAAACTACAAAGAAGGACACCTGTAAGAACGGACAATTTTGTTCATAACTGTCCACAGATAGTACAGTATCAGCAATACCCTTAAGCCACTCCTTACTATTTGCTGATTTCACATCATTCCACTGCTACCAAGAAGGATTAGTTTTGGTAACCAAGTTACAAACAGTGCTGTATAACAAAAAGATCCCTCTCACTACAGAGGTGCTCTTAAGTTTAACCATGAATAGAGCATGCGCTTGTGGCATTGCCCTCCAGTAATTCTCAACCAACATCAACTTCAATTGTGGTATTAATGAAGGCTAATGTGCACTGCCACAGCTCCTACGCAGCAACTCAACACTCTAATTGATGCAGGTCCCAGCTGATGATGTATGGAATCACTTGTCCATTTTAGTTTGGAACTCCAGTTCTCAAGATTGCTGTAAACTGGGCTGTGATGCCATATACTCTGGTGCAAGTGCCCACATTTCAGGGGCTCCTGCTTCTAAAACGCTGAAACACTTCTACCAGACTACACAGTGTCACGTCACACAAGACAGTAATCCCCCACAGTCACCAATGTGAACAATCTCCAATCAACTTAAGCCATGTAGTGAAAATTACAAAACACAGTTTCATGAGAAAGAAAGAACAAATGTTACAAAATATAGACACAAAATACTCTGTATTAATGGGGTCATAATACAAGTGGGGGGGATTTTGCAAACACAGCAATGAACATTTTTAAATGACCATGATTTGATGATTCATTATGAGAAATACAACCAACATGTGCATACAGAGATATGTAAATTTATGGTAGAAGGCATCGCTGTTTACAAGACAATAAATGTTCATATCCGTACATGCAAGTGTTGGTCATATTGCTCCCAGAAATGAATCTTTGGGTTCCATAAGAGGTGATGAATTCTATGGGTAACTAGGCAATCAGCAGCTTCTGAACACAGAATCCACAGTATGAAGTTAAAAGTTTTGGACCTTAAAGTCTCCAAAACCATTACTCAATAATGTACAATGTTTATATAACGTGTAACAACACACAAAATTCATATATAAATAACTGTGAAGTTTCAGACTGAAATAACATGGCCACAATATTTGTTTGCTCCCAGTTTTATCAATGGAAACCACCATCATAAAAGACTACATATTTCATAAAAATCTATCATATGACTCACACAAGTCTAGAGTGAGTCACAACAAGCGTATCGGTCACACAAATCTGCATCATGTGTTCATATCACTGATGTCCGCAGTTGCCAACAAAAATCAATGTTACTGACATGTCACCAGACACATAGCTTGTTAACTAATACAGAACCACAGAAAATGTTCCTTTGGAAAAATGAAACCAGCTTCATTCAGCATGAGTCCTCCTTGGTAATGTAACAGATCTCCAGCTGATCCAGCAATTCCCAGCATTTTATAAAACCCAAAGACACACCAACATGCTCATGACAGCCTGCCAAGCCAGACAAATCCAGTCCAGATATTCCATTCTACATCTTTGAGATCCCTTTCAATATTATCCCTCATTTATGCTTTAAACATAAAACAGAAAGAAATGGAAGCATTAATCAAAAATGAATGAAGAAAAAATCAAACTGAAGACGTGTGAAAGAAACGGTCCATTTTAAAGTCCTAATCTTGTTTCAAAACATCACATAGTAAGTGGCACATCTTCCTAAATTTTTTCTGTTAAGGAATACAAGAATCTTTAAAATTCCATACTTAATTTAGATTGTGGTCTGATGTCTGACATCTAGGCTTGTGGGTGGGTTCCAGAATTTCAGAGAAAACAGCTCCAACCATTTCCTCCAGCTGGTTAATCAAAGTAGATGGGCAAAAACCACACCCTTTGAAAGCAAATTACGAGATCTGCACACTCTGGAGACTAACAACTTAATATCTACAAGAAAAAAGTTTGGCAAAATCATTGTTTAATTTGGTTCGCTCTGGCCAAAATCGTGTCTCAGTCTGCGATGGCTACGTCCTAACAAAGTAACATTTTATTCTTGCAATGCTCCATTTCATGACATTTGAAAACTTTGCTGGTCTGCATGTGACTTGCACCTGGTTGACTTCTTGCACAACCTACAGCAGTGCCCTGTGTGACAGTCTGGATTTACAGCAATGAATGTCCATCTAAAGATTGTAAATTGACAAATCACACATAAACGGTACAAAAAGTCACGTTTTTATAACTTCTTTTATTTTAACTATGTAGAGTAATGTGGTTATTTCAACTGTCTACTGTTCTTACATATTTCACTATTTCCTCTGCTGTGGTACCTCTGCCTACTTCCGAATAAGACTACCATTTTTCAGTAAATTTGACCTACCACATGCCTGGAGCAGTTCAGCTGGAATTTAACTGATATCTGGAGATTCATAATGTTTCAGTCTTAACAATACACCCAATCTACACACTTATTAAAACAATAAAGATCATATACTCACGCTTCACAGTACGGCTGCTTGTTGAATCCTTTGTAATTCCTCATGTTCAGGGTCATGTTACAAACCTGGCATTTGAAACATTGTTTGTGCCAGGTCTGAAAAAGACAATCATATATACAGTTCTGTGCAGACAATCATATATGAAGTTATGGGGTAAAAAATTTATACTGTCATTACGCACAGCCTACATTTTGATTTCCCCTCTAATACTTTCACATGTGCTGCCAATGTCCATACTACCTTCCACAATCTCCACAGCTGCAACCCTGTTTTAAGACCTTATCTGTTCTTCAACTTCCAAATCATTCGGCTTCTTTACACACTCTACCTGTATCATACTTCCATTTGTTTATCAACAATATCTCCCTCACCAACACCCATGTGGTAATCAGTACCACAACCAGTTTCTCTGAAATAATAAGGCATCAAGTGTAGTTCAATGCTATCTCCTATCTGTCAAGACGTAATCAGTTTAATGGTATGTTTTCCCACCAAGGGAAGTTCAAGTGTACTCGCACATGCTTCAATATGGAAATTCACTGCACTTGACTACTTGATTTTTGGTCTTGTTAAAGTTTACTCATCTATCATAATTATCACTACCAATTTCACATCAACTTTCATTCCCTAAGTGCCCACTTTCACACCTACTTTTCAGTTGACATCTTCTAACAAAGTTTATGTGTGGTCTCCTTGCTGTAGTTCTTATAGATATCATATTCTGTATCACTTTTATTCTCTGTTGGGGCACATACACACAGAGCAATAATATCATATCAGTAACATCACAGTTTTATATACAACATCCTATCACTAACAAACCCTACAAGTCAATGTGGTACCCTATATGTGGGAAAGGTGTTGTCCCTAACTGATTTTCATTCCACTGAGAAATTTATAATCGTCTGCTGGTTTATTGCCAACCTTGTCCCATCTGACCCCTTTACTCCCACTAAATCTAACTTTATCTTGCAACTGTTTTCAGTGTCCTGAACCATGAGATTCTTCACAACCAATGTTCATTTTCCAGTGTGTGGGTCATTCCAAACATTCTCTCCAAGTCTAAGACATTGTAAATCAGTCTGTAACATGTTGGATTTTAAGTAAGAGTTGGCCATAATTCAACCAACCCACAAATTACAAGATTACCACTAGTAGATCTTCTAGGACTGATCATTCAATGTACACACACATACATATGCTATGTTGACAGCCACATCACTCATGAAAAGAAAGGGGGAAAAAAAACCTGAAATTAGTTTCAGCTGAACTATTTTCCATTCCCTCACATCACATAACAGAGCAGAACAGAATTTATTTACACTCCACAGATCATTCACTGGGCAAGCCAAAGAATGTTGAGTATGTCACAATAGAAATGCAAACCTTCTTTAACATACAAACTCCAGCAACTACTAGACACAATTATATACATAAATATATGGTTGTAGTTGTGTTGATACAGACACTGTGTAGTGTGACACAGTACAACTTCACCACCTGCTTCACATACAATACAAGGTGCCACTTTTTAACATACATTATTCTGTAGCTTGTCTTACAATAGGTCCATAGCCTTTTCCAAAGCTACCTGTCTAGAGTGTGCAATCTAGTGCTTCATCTTTTGATTCCCAGTATTCTCTCTATTCCTTAAATTCATCCAATAGCTGCTCATGTCTTCTTCCCCATCTTCCCATCACTACTATCCTTCCCTATATCTTTCCATCAATAACCTGTTTTAGAAGGCAGTTCCTACACAAGATGTGACCAATCCAGTTAGCGGTCCTTTTTATTGTATGTAGCATACTCCTGTCCTCTTTGACTCTAAGTAATACTTCTTCATTTCTCACAAGATTGGTCCAACTGATCTTCTCCATCCTTCTATAGTACCACAATTCAAAACTTTCCAGGTTTTTTTGATCTACCTTAAGTGTCCAAGTTTCAACAGCACCATACAAAGCTATGTTCCACACGTAGCACTTTACTAGTTTCTTCATGAAATTTAAGTTAAATTTGCTCTTGAAAAGATACTTCTTATAGTTGAATGCTGCTCTTGCCCTGGCAATCATAGATTTAATTTCATATGTACATCCTGCTACCCAAAGAGTTGAAATATTCCACATTCTCCGGTTGCTTTTGATCTATCATAATCTGTATCGGGGATGCTTGCCTTGAGATTCTCATTACTTTACTTTTTCCCCACATTCATTTCCATTCTATAGCATCTTCCAACTTCAATTACTATATCAATTATGCCCTGTAGCACTATTTCTTCCCTAGCCAGTAGCACAAGGTCATCTGCATATTTCACAGAAAAAATTACTACTCCTCATATTTTAAAGTCTCCAAACCCTTCTAATGCTTCCTTGATAAGGTACTCACTGTACAAGTTGAATAGAATTGGTGACAAACAGCATCCTTGTCTAACACCTCTACCAATCTTCACACTTCTTGACTCCCCTTTGTCCAGTCATGCTTTAACACTCTGATCCATATACAATTCCCTGATCAATCTTCTTCTGAACCAGTCAATACCACTTCCCTTTATAATCAGCTTTACATACATGTAACTACATAATTCTAAAAGCTACTTACTAATACCACCAAGAGCAAACATACAGTACTAACTAAAGTCACCAGATGTGCTTGGCAGAGAAATGTTTTACATATGTCTTTATATAATTTAAACAATTTTTAGCCAAGGTGAATTCATCAAGATTGTGGCAGAAGAGTGACATATGCATTCAGTGCAGGCTTCAATACCTTGATATCATGATTTAATCTTTTAAGTGTAGTTAGAATACTAATGAATAATTTGATACCTATACAGCATACTCCTTTTTCATATTTTGTGAGGTTATAATCTGGCATATGACAGTCAAATTTATGTCTTGTGTTTAAATTACCAACACCTAATTTCTCTTAAACTTTTTCAAGTTTTGAAAAACAATAACAATAACCAGAGTACAATGTTGATTCCAAGTAGAAATATATTCAGCTGAGTATATAATTTTGCAGAGAAGCCCATTTTTTTACTTCCAATGTTTGTCTCTAAGATATTAAATGCTGTACTAGTATATGATGGATTTAACCAACTAAAAGACAGGCCCATACAACATGATGCAGTGGAAATTATCAGAGTAAGCCAACTGTAAAGCTGCTTTTATGAATGATATGATCTCCTCATGATAAAGTATACATAGATAAGTTCAATGTGTTTCTTCCAATTCAAGCATACCAATAACTTTATGGGCTTCTACTTCCCCAATCAATTTACTGTCATAATCTACACCTACAGTAAATACACATCTTGTTTTAAGTAACAAATTTCATGCAGTTCATTGTATAAAAAATTACAATAATTTTAAGGGAAATTCATGAAACACTAAGAATGTATCATATATACAAAAGAAACAAATCACTGTAAGAATGGCAGGTGTCAAATGGCCAGTCTCTTGTGGAGAAATGTTTATGAAGTTTAACATTCTTCTGCCTGACAGTGAGTACTCACTTTTCATTATTATTTGCTGTAGGCAAATTGAAAAAACTTTGCAATTCAAACACATATTTGGATATAATATAATATATATTATATTATATATATATAATATACTTACAAGACAAGGATATGACCTTCACATGCCAAATACTAACCTCACAGTAAGAAGTTTACTACAATAGAATAAAGTGATTCAAGCATATTCCAACTACCATCAAAACTTTAAAACATGATATAAAAATATTTAAGTGTTCATTAAGAGAACATTATCTCACTCCTTCTGTGAAAAACTTGTAAGGTTAATAAAGATGAGTCTGACTGAAACATATAGCAGAGTCCGGGTAGGCAAGAATGTATCTGACAGGTTCCCTATTAGGAATGGTCTGAAACAAGGAGACGCTCTATCACCA
>Ga0123354_10005224_pt1 | contig 18797 bp, 12 predicted proteins | sample TergutLab28metaG_2_FD_97872 | JGI IMG/M metagenome (GOLD analysis project Ga0123354, IMG submission 97872) | Labiotermes labralis P4 segment gut microbial communities from Petit-Saut dam, French Guiana - Lab288 P4 | ecosystem: Host-associated > Arthropoda: Insects > Digestive system > Gut ...
AAACATGTAGAGTGAAGGACGACTAACCCTGAAATAAAGGATAGTCCAAAAGTGTCATCTTGTTGGTAATTATTTTGGAACAATTGTAATGATGCACGGAACAATGAATGTAAAATTTATATTACGACTTGTCCTGCATTCTGGCAGCGATTCATAAGCATAGTAAACCACTTATCACCACATCAGTCTCCTTACTGCGGTCTAATTGTATGCGAATTTCTCCTTCTGGCACCCTCTTCATGTATCGAACACATTCTCGTAACTACTAGACTGCTTATACCGATGCATGTAGAAGTTCCATATCATAGCTGTATATACAACAGTCTTCCTGAAGATGAAAACTCGAGTTCGAAACATGTAGAAGACATCACAAAATTAAAAATTAAAATATTAAGGAAAAGTGCATTGCGTTGGTTTATATCATATAATTATATTATAATGTATGGTGCAAAAGCCACACAAAAATATTCACGGTTTCTCCCATTAAACGAGAATCACAAGCTTATAAGTTGATGTGTTGCATCCAGTCCTTTCTTATTTACTTGGACCGTCCAATGGAGGATGTCTGAGCTGTTTATTAAAAACGCTTTCAATTATTCGGAATATATGTAGCCGAATGATAGATTCGTTAGAGAATAATTGTTCAAGACGCGGAAGGAAGCGGTCGTGGCCCACTTGAAGGTACTATACCTGCATCTGACTGGACAAGCCGCGTGACACTAACAAAACACCGGTAACGATGACAGGTCTCAGGCCGAGTTATGAATCTGTGACCTCTCGATGACGAGGCAGACGCTAACCCATCGACGGCAAAAGTTCGGTGACATATTTCAACTAACTCCAGGGAGGAGAGTCCTTCTTGAGAAGCTGACAGTTTCTCACCTCGTCAAGAAATTAACGTGTTCATAAGAGCCCGCCGCAGATCCCTGTCCTAAGCCAGATCAACTCGAAAGAATCAGTCCTTGGCGCTCATTTTGTCTTTAAGATCCATTTTAATATTATTCTGCCATCTACGCCTAGGTCTTCCAAGTGGTTTCTTTCCCTCACCAAAACCCTGTATGCACCTCTCCTCTCCCACAAGCGTGCTACATGACCCACCAATATCATTATTCTTGATTTGATCATCCGGATATTTGGTGTGCTGTACTGATCGTGCAGCTTCTCACTGTGCAATATCATCCAACGGTGACGTATTTTACAGTGGTACAGCATCTTCAAGCATTCCCATTTCGGTCCAATTTTTAAAACTGTCAACTTTACAATTAAAATAAATCTGTTTATTCCGCGAAAGCTTCAGAGCCCACAAACAACAATTACTGGGGTAGGATGACTCGGTGTATGTCGTCAAAACAGCGAAGACATCGGACGAACGCCAAGAGTAGGTCTAACGCAGGCAGGCTCTAAGTACAGCTGCTAGTGACGTCAGAACTGACGTCAGTATTGATCCGTGCACGTCGTCAAACAGCCTCCAGCTCCATGTGACCTTACTGTGTGCATCACTTTCTTGACACTATCAGAGCTCGAACTGCACCAAGGAGGAGGGAGGGGGAGGGGGGAAGGAGGGAATTATTCCAAAAGTCTCACGTTTTAGAGCCTTATATGAGGCCCACAGCCTACGTTTCCTGTGAGAATCAATTCCAGACACCATAAAGCAAAGTCATTCCTGTCAACTAATCAAGGACTTCGTCTTTTCTGGAACCATTATGTTCATTACCGTATACAAAACAACCTGACACCAAACATCGCGGCTGAGTTAGTCCAGTTCAGGAGGTCCGAATTTAAAATCTCGACCCGAAAACCAGCTACCCTGGCTCAGGTTTCTCGTGGTCTTCCTCAGTCTCTCAAGAAGAATTTGGTGTACCTGCAGTTAGGCCAGGATGGCATCATCGTACAGTCTTTCCCATTTATAGATTCATCATCACACCATATGACGCTTCTGAGGGCGTCGTTAAACCAAGGAAACATTTTAGAAATAATTCAAACTGAAATTTGTCATCAGTTACACTGGTTGGCTGTAAGAGGATTCTTTAACAGCACTTGTTGCAAATTTGTTTCCCCAGGCCAATTAATCATTTCGAATCATCGACCCCGATGAACCGAGTATGAACCGTCCCTTTCACCACAAGACCAAAACGGTCTAGCATCAAAACGAGTATAACAAGAAACTCGAAATGTGTACAGGCCTGAGGCGTCTGCCAAATGAGGTCCGAGAGCCGCTGGCTCAGATTTTAGCAACCAAAGTTTCACCTAGTTATCTAACACACATGCACCAGTGGGGCAAGAGGGTCTAACCAACTGACTCTACCTTTGTATTACCGACACAACAGCCACATTCATATTGGTGACATGCTACACTTACCAATGCTAACAACAAAAAATCCATGCGTCTTGCACGCGTAAATTCTGATCATGTGGCCTACTACTGACACCCGGTCACCTTGCCGTAAATCCTTTAAGATAATGGCTGAATATGTGGCGTCACCACCTACCATTCTGTACCGGTAACCTAAGGACAGCGAGATATGATGTCACAGCGATGCTCTTGACACAACGCAGTCTGATGGATTATTACCGACGTTTCCAGCGAACCTGTTACCTCCATCTTCAGGAGAGGTTCCTCGGCAACGCCCGAAACGTGCTATCAAGTCCGACGGTGTCATATCCCGGGAGACTGATGAGATGGCATCATACCTCAACTACAAGACATTAAATTGCCCCTACTAATAAAATTACATAAAACACACTTAACATGATTACTACTCTTGTCTGCCACTATATAATGGAAAATATGCGTGATTTCTCCTGGCACGAGAAGTTCGCGAGAATCCTGTGTCTTCTATTAAATGTCTAACTTTAAGATAAATGATGCCGCAAAGTTTAGCTCCAAGACATCTAGCTGTGCAGTTAATTACCTGCCATCACGAGAGAGTTAATAGAAGGAGGGAGGGTTATGTGTTCGGCATCAAATCTTTCATAGCATCTTTACCCTGAATTTAAAACCCGATACATTAATGACCTATAAAAAAAGTTCGGTCAAGTCAGTACGGATGAGTGTCATCTGGGATGCGACAACGCGTAGAGTTTTCTCTAAGGATGGAGAACAACAGGTCCCTTCAAAACATTAGCACATTACTTCCAGACTACACGGCGTCACACTCCAGTGACATATCTTCACAGCTGCCACTGTGCGAGTCTCATACATCACAACTGGACATAGGGATGAGATTCTGAACAGGTTTAAATAATACAAATTACACTGACGTCAGTGACCGACTGCATGGAAGCGCGCTCCGAAAATTGAAATGCGACGTCATGTGAGTCTGTAAGAAGAAAATAACCAAGGGATCCCACTGACAACTGGGCACAGTGCATTTCAGTTAAACAGACCGTCTTGCGCTGTCCGCAATTCCGCTCTTCGGACCGGTAATGAATTTCCGCTACGTAATGGTCGACGTAGCAAGACGCCCACCAGCTGCTGGCCGATAACCCTGCACAATGGGTAGCGAATAATACATGTATTGCACGCATATTGCACCACCACTAACAGCAAAACGTTTCTAAGAAAATACAGAACGGGCCACGTGTCAGTGTCAGTTTACCTAACAAACAAACTCGCGCATTTTAACTTTAGGTGCGTTCGCAAAATTGCGAAAAGCCACTATTATTTTCATCATGTCTGTCCGACCGTCCGCATGGAACAACTCGGCTCCCACTGGACGGATTTTCATTAAATTTGGATATCTGAGTATTTTTCGAAAATCTGTCAAGGAAATGCAAGTTATTGAAATCGGCCAAGAATAACACGTACTTTACATGAAGACCAATACACATTTTTTATAATACCACGCTCAGTTAAGCGGTACAGAAAACCAAAAGACGCATTTTATGTTCAATAACGTTTTTTTTAAAACATGCCGTTTTTGAGATATGTGGAAAAATACTGTCGAGCCGGACACGCCGCATAATATGGCGCATTACATGCTGGATACCTAAGGCTACAAACACACACTCATAATATGTAATAATTATTGCTTTTCTACTGCAACAATGGTCGCACGAACGCGCCTCACTGTTACGTTACACGTGCACTGCCTGTCTTGTTGAAATCAATTTCACGCCCTTGTTACTTTATTAGTATTAATATCATATAGGGTGCAGCAGAAGGCGCTCACATGTTTTACATTGTAATTACTCCTAAAGCAATAAAACAAGTGATAACACAATCATATAAAAATATCAGAGGCAGATAAAAGAGTGTCACATATATAGAAAACACTGTCAGGTGACCTACTTCGCAAGCAGTAACTTTGTTCATCCGAGAAATGTAAGTTAAAGCATTGCCTTCTGTAGCCCTTCCTGTGAAATAGCAGCAGTCTCTTCCCAAATTCTTGTCTTCAGTTCCTCAAGCCTTGTTGGACGTGTCTGCAAAACAAACTTTTAGCGTATCAAAGGCCGTCAGGTCCGGAGACTGTGGAGGCCTGAAATGTCCTCGGATCCGGAAATAAGTCGTCCTGGAAAAGCGTTCTGCAAAGTATACATGGATATCTTCGCTGTATGGGATGTGGCAACTTTCCTTCTGGCACCATGCACTTCGCACGCATAGGCGGCGCATTAGAAAGCCATATTTTCGAGCACGCTTCCGCAAATTTCGGCGTTTGCTATTACAGTTTCGCGTCAGTCATTCTAAAAGACGTGAGGTCCAACGACGGGGAACGATATTACACCGCACCACCCTGTTATCGTGGCAAAACGAATTGGGGACCAATGCATTTCAGAATTATTTTCTTGACAACAGTAGCGAAAGTTCTGCCCATATACATATTCAGAATTAGAAACCGGGTTTTAGTACCATTATACGTTATGGTGTTTGTATTTGGATTTTGTAACTCCAAAGCCTCAACACAAACAACACGCATCTGCACTTGCAACTATTCTACATTACACTCGTACGCCAGCAATAAACAACTGCCAACACTCGTGACCTTGAGGAAAGCCAGGCGCGCTAAAATTCAAAGTCGTAAAATCTACGGCGACTCAAAATGTGTTAGCAATTTCTGACGCTCATTTGTAGCAACGTGACAGAAACTGAAACAAGAATTCCAGAAGAGACTTCTCGCTTGTTCACAGGAAGAACTACAGACGGTAATGTCAAACCTACTTTCTCAGCGAACAAATTCACTGCTTTTGATGAAGATCACCCGACAGACGTTACTTTTGAAAAATAGGACATCTGTGTACCTGTATCGAATTCTCTCAAAGCTTCGTCTTTATCTTGATGTAATTATATCTCCAGTGTTATTACATCCTAAAAGGTAAAGTGATCCCGTTACAGGCCCGGTGTGGCCCAGAGGGTGAGTAGAGGTATAGCTCTACTCTTCCATGACCACGGCACTAGTAGGGGGTGAGTGGTCAGCAGCACGCCCCGGCCGCACTTTACCCAAGGGAAAGACCCGATACCCATTTTACAGGAGGCTGGGTGGGCCCCAGGGCCGATCTGGACGGGCGAAAAATCTCGTCCCCACCGGGATTCGATCCCGGACCGTCCAGCCAGTAGCTCAGTCGCTATACCGACTGAGCTACCCGACCCACGTTATTACATCCTAGTATTGTTAAAATACAATATAAATACGGTATTTTCTGTCCCACTCTGTATTTATACGGCCTCAACCGTTGACCGTCTAGATAGCCTACACTTCACACGATGCACGCCTATAACCAGGTATTACGCTTCTTCACAATACGCAACCTTCCAACTTTCCCCACGTTTAGGGTCACAAGTTGCAAATCAGAATCACGAGTCACGAAGACGCTTTCGTATTGCGGTAGGCGCCCACAGAAGGCGGGGGTAAGCAAGAACCGAATTTAATGTTTCCGCGTGGATACTATTTTAGGCGCGTTCGCAAAACTTCGAAAAACGACTATTAGCTTCCTCATGTCTGTCCGTGTCTGTTCGCATGGAACAACTCGGCTGCCACTGGACGGAGTTTAATGAAATTCTACATTTGAATATTTTTCGAAAATTTGTCAAGAAAGTTTAAGTTTCATTAAAATCCGACAAGAATAACGGGTGCTTTACACGAAGACTAATGCACATTTTTGGCCATAGCTCGCTCAGTTCTTCTTACATTAAGGAAGTTTCCACATAGAAGTTGTAGAGAAAATAAAAACACATTTTTTCCCCCGAAATCATGCCGTTTATGAGGTATAAGATAGATATAAGATATATTTAACTGCAACTGGGTTGACACCCGGTGGCAGTAGTACAATACACATTTACACACAAACAATACGTAGAACAACCTCAGAATTATAGAACAACACAATTAACAACTTTGGTTGGAAGGCTTTCTGGGATTCGAACCCAGAGTGGTCAAATTAAGATTAACGATGAATTAACTGCGTAAAAATTACCGCCTAATGGGAAGAGAGCGGGCCGTGCCCCGTCTTTGCGGTTTATACCTTGACATTTGCCTTACAACTGAGAAAAAAGCAAGAAAAACCTCAGTAGAGCTGGACAGGTTACAGATGGCAATACGACGCAAGCGCATTGCATGCAGGGTACCTAAGGCTACAAACACACACTCACAATATGTAATACTTATTTATTTTCCACTGCAATAATCGTTGCAAGAACGCGCGTTAATGTTACGTTACACGTACATTGCCTGTCTTGTTGACTGTTAGTGTCGCTCCCAAATATACGAATTCTGCCAAACTTCTAAATTATTTGTTAGCTCTCTTTATAAAGATCCACAACTTTCACTTGAAATATTTTTTCCATGTAATTTATATTCAGAGAAATACAATGAAAATTGACGTTTCTGTACAGTGTAAAATATGCATAGCTGACGGTATTCGTAACACTGTTCAGTGTTGTATCCAATCACTTGTTGGCTCTGCAATAAACATCCATCGCCATCACGATATAGTCATGTGTAAGGAAAGTGCCAGTAGCATTTACAGAATGCAGGCATGCTTTCCGAGTTGCAAAGTCATGAACCCGCTGACTCACCAGAAGTGGCGACAGCAAATCCGTACTCCAGGAAACGGTGCAAAACAGTCTGAACAGTGCACAGATATTTGGATGCCACTGCCATACTGCGTTACGCCAGTCTCTTTGCCGCGGTGTTCACTTTGCTGGTCGTGTTTCGTTACTAAGTCAGTGTTTTCACACGCAAAAAAAAAAAAATACACTTTTACTCGTACTATCCCGTGGACGCCGAGATAGTTCTGGTGTCAACAGTTCTAAATTAGACTGTAAAGCAACGCAAAATATATGAATACCATCGGCAAGATAACAATATCTTTGCGTTGGGATATTCAGTGTGCTGCTCGTTTGTGACGAACTGCGTGTTGAAGACAAAAAGGAAAAGAAAAAAATTCATTAACTACTGACTTTGACTTTCGTTTAACTGCCGATGCAATGAAAATTGACGCCATATTCTTGACATTCTGAGTACCAGCAATTACTACTCAACAATATCCTTATTTGCCTTTACTTCCTGTAATGTTCTTACGTATTCGTGGAGACTGACATCCAGATATTATGAAACTTACATAGTCTCATTCTTTCACAGATATCAGCCACACATCAACAAAACACAATGAATGAAAGGGACAAAATAATCAGAAATAAATACGTGTATATTCCTATTACGAGAACACTGTTCAGGTTCCTACCGCCTTATTGCTTTGGAAGCAGACCTGCTGGGCTGTTGTGCCATGCGGTTGGGTCATTCCTTCCAGCAGTTTCGAACAAACAGATTATGAGTCAATTCACGGACTCATAACACTGATAATGAATGGGGCACGTTCCTTCGAAACGTCGGGAAGCAATTTCCCAACCGCAGGACGCAACAACCAAACAAGCCCTGCTTTCTCAATTGGCAAACACGTTTGCAACTAATACAATCTCTCAGCACTGTGTCACTTCCAGCGGGTAAAGCGGTGAACTTTCCGCTACAGTAACCATATCTTTCTCTGCGTTATTCTCTCTCTCCCTCTCTCTTATTACGCAAACAAAAAAACAGTTTAGCTGTTATTGCAGTCCTTTGCATACATTTAAATGGACGCTGTGGAGAATACACTGCATTCTCTACATCTCACACACACAAACAGATACGTCAAGCGGTAGGTTCAGCAACGAATACTCCGCTACCGCAGCATTACAGCAAAAGAGCTATACAGCAGCACATTATACAAAGTAATAATTTTCGGGGAAAAGATTTAACGAGTTTTCTCTCGTTCTATTTTGATAGAGAAAGGACGTCATTTCCTTCCTCCCACTAGCAGGGCGGCGTTAAACTAACTTCATCGGAGAATTCGCCTCTGGTTGTGACAAACCTTGCTTCAGAAAATACGCTTTAAAAGCTGTCCACAAGCTCGGATGAATATCGACCCACTAGTACTGCCAACGAACGAAGGAAAGAAATTAGCTACACTTCTTTCAACTCCTAAAGATTAATTACGACAGTTATAAGATGCATCAACAGCTGCCAATTATATTTTGACTGGTGCTCTCTGTGCCTGTTTGCAGTACACAAAGATGGATGCACGGTCGCTATCGCACCTACACACGTTCTCCCTGGAGTAGAGCCCTTCTTGAGAAGCTAACCGGTTCTCAGCCATTCAAGAAATTCCCAGCATTTTATGGAATCCGAAGGTTAATTACCGCATTTACGAGTGCCCGCCACCTGGCCCTATCCTGAGCCAGATCAATCCAGTTCATGCCCCCACATCCGACTTCCTGAAGATCCATCCTAATATTATCCTCACATCTAGACCTGGGTCTTCCAACTGGTCTCTTTCCCTCAGGTTTCCCCACCAAAAACCTTTACACACCGCTCATCTACCTCATACGTGCTGCTTGCCCCGCCCATCTTATTCTTCTCAATTGATCACACAAACAATACTGGGTGAGGAGTACAGATCATTAAGCTCCTCATTATGTAAGTTTTCTCCACCCCCCCCCCTGTTACCTTGTCCCTCTTACGCCCAAATGTACTCCTCAGCCCCCTATTCTCAAACACCCTCAGCACACTTTCCTCCCTCAATGCGAGCGACCAAGTTTCACAACCATACAAGACACCGCACCCATATACCTATGACAAGTTGTTTGCTATCCACTCTAATTTCCTTCATTACTAGGTGCGGCCTATCACACGACGTCGCCATCACCAGTAACCAACGACAAAAAAGGAAGATGGGAGTTAAAACACAGAACGTGATTAAATTTACAGTTTGGGGCTATTAATGTGCAGCACCGTAGAAACTTGCATGCAATGGGCAGGACAGCGTATCATCAGCACAGGGAAAGGCTAATTACAAACTGACGCCAAGATGTACATTACAGAGCTGAACAAATGCAAGAATATGACAACAACAAAACACAAGTGCCACAAGTAGTGACAGCCCTGAATACACCCAGAGCAGCAAATAGGCACAGTGCACATGAAGCTCACAGTCCACATTGGCTGCTGGCATAAACGGCGTATTGGACCAGCAGGCACCGACGATGATGCAGTTGCACAAAAGCGCTTTTGTCATTTGCTACATCACAGCAGAGGCTGGGAGTTGGTAAACACAGTATTAATATACCAGCTAACCACACGGTTTTCATAACACAGTGGACACCACGGTTCGGCTTAATGGATAATTTTCACAACACTAGGTTCCCGGTGACAAAACGACCGTCTAACCACATCGGGTTTCAGGCGCGTTCGCATAGTTGGCGAAAAGCGCCTATTAATATCTACACTTACGTTGTGAACCAACAAATGTACACTATTAAAATATGGTTTAACATGTAGTATTAGAACACGCTGTAGATTAATAATATATAACAAAGTATATTTTACCAATGTGCACTGGTTGGTTCATTACGTAAGTGTAAATATTCTTTTAATGCAAGGATTTGGTATATATTCAGCACATACTAGCTTCGTCATGTCCGTCTGTCTGTCCGCGTGCATCAGCGCGGTTCCCACTGGACGGGTTGCGCTAAAATTTAATATTGGGGGGGGGGGGCTTTGGGAAAAACTGCCGACAAAATCCACAGTTGATTAAAATCTGACAAAAACAGCCGGCAATGAAGACCTAAGTAGGTTTTATTGTTACCGACGACATAAATTCGTCATAAAAACGCTGCTGAGCGAAGCTCAAAATGTTTATATTGCCGGCTTTCAGCTCAACAGTACACAGACAAATATTCTTATAACAAAACAAACGAGATGCACCAATATCTCAGTTTCATTTTTGGAATAGGACTCTACATGTTTCGGACAGTTTCTCTGTCCATCATCAGGATTCTAGCACTGTAAACACAGCAATATGTATATGTCATACAGGTTATGCTAACTGCTTGCTAGCAGCCTGATACACACCGCAGGCCACAGGTTGGAGATCCATGTTATAAGGCAACATTACAGGTTCCATAGATTAAACCATCCCACATCCCTTGAGGTGTGACACTTCCTCCTCCAGTCATACAACCATTCTGCTTACAGGAGTGACGGTCACTGGAAACAACCACTTTGGTCTGGGTGATGCCAATCAGAGCAGAAGAAAACAGCAGACATTGAACTGAAGCCTCAAACACTGTCACCTCCACCATCAGGTAACTTTGGTAGCCTCAGTATAGTTACAAATATATATATATATATATATATATAATACTGATTTTGACATTTAGTATTATGTTAAAGTAGGAAAGAAGGGGAAAAACAACAGGGGGCAAGTCCGAAACATGTACAGTCCCTATTCCAAAAATAAGTCTGAGATATTAGTGCATCTCGTTTGTTTTATTATAAGAATACATCACGATGCACGGTCCTCTGAATGTCAAAGACAACGCATAGTTGCGTTTCGACTACAACAACCGTTACGCGAACGGGCCACAATGTTGCGATTTATTATGCACATTGCCTGTCTTGTTTACACTGCTATAACAAGAGATAACCAGCAAAAAAAAAAAATCCGCTATTTCTTCAACAGTCCAACACCAAAACAGGTGGAACAGGAACGACTGAAAACACACTAAAATTTAGCAAATTGTGCGTACAGAAACACAGACCTTTTCGGTATAGCAACTACAGGAACCCACCAGCCTCTTACCAGTATTACAGCGGTCACTCTCTTACCCGGGGGTGGTGGGATGTCTGAAAGTGACCATTTACGTCGAGGTTCAAAATACGAGTAAGCGTGCCTCTATCTCGCCTCCGTCATTGTTCTCCGTTTGTGCCGTCTGCCTCCAATCCGCGGTACTCAGGGTGCCACCTGCACTCAATCACCGTCTTTTAACACCTTCTGCCTGCGTCAGGCGAAATGTTTAAAAATCGCCAATTCACATTTCAGCTACCGCGTTTCCATTATATACCGCATTCTGAACGGCTCCTCTCCAAGATAAATGCGTTGTAATAACTGTAAAGGAAAAAACAGAGCCTATCGGAATCACACAATCTTATCTACACTTATGAGTGGCCTTGTATTTTTCTTTCATATCCACTGTTTCATTTAGGCCATAAAAGCTGTAACAGTTCGGCAGCAGTCAGTTAATATGGCCAGATATATTGCTACATGTAAACAGGAACAGATTAAACCGGCCATGTATTGTTTCCCAGCATTTTAACTACGACCTGCGGCATAAACGGCTAATCACAGTGGCAAATATGATAAATAATAATAATACACTAAAAAGGGCCAGGTGCTAGTAACTCCCACTTCTCCCCTACAGTCACTGTGCCTACACAGCACCGTGCCCAGCATACAAATTGCAGCAATAGAATGTGACGATTATCAGATCACTGTTTTGACTAAATGGTTTCAATATAAGAAACACAATAAATTATGGAGTATCAAGAGTGAACTGTAATTTAATGTTCGCGTTTTACTTCTTAAAAATTAAACGCCTCTTAAGTAAAGGTAAAGTGATTCCGTTACAGGCCCGGTGTGGCCCAGAGGGTGAGTAGAAGTATAGCTCTACTCTTCCATGACCGCGGCACTAGAAGTGGGTGAGTGGTCAGCAGTACGCCCCGGCCGCACTTTACCCCAGGGAAAGACCCGGTACCCATTTTACAGGAGGCTGGGTGGGCCCCAGGGCCGGTATGGACGGACAGAAAATCTCCTCCCCACCGGGATTCGATCCCGGACCGTCCAGCCCGTAGTCAGTCGCTATACCGACTGAGCTACCCGGCCCACAAACGCCTCTTAAGTAGTCTCGCTAATACGCAACCCATTCCTGTAATCGTGATCGGAAATTAACCGTAACCGCACAAAGGAACAAACTCGGTCCTCTTCGTTGCAGTACGGTAACTGCAGTTGGGTTCTCAATACCACCAGATTCCTTTGTGATACGTGTAGGGACGAAGGGGCAGGTTAGGGTCGAAATTAGAAGCACTGCCAAGCTCCTGCTGCGAACTTATGGCTATTTCCGATCACAATCACAGATATGTAATGCATGCCAGGCAGACCAGTTAACAGATGCAATTTTTAAACAAGACAAGCTATGTACACATATGTAACATTGAGGCGCGTTCGTGCAGCCATTGTTACAGCGGAAAAGCAATGAGTATTACACAACCTGAGTGTGTGTTGTGTGTGTGTGTGTGTGTGTGTAGCATTTGGTAATCAGCATGCATGCGCATTCGCCATATTCATCTGTGGCCTGAAGCGCTCTAGAGTTTTTTTTTTTGTTTTGCTGACGTTGCATCTCAGTATATTTATCTTAGTAATTAACCAACTTGATGCACAAAATATTTGTTTTACAATAAGTTTATTTCATGCCTCTACATGTTTCGAGCACATGCGCTCATCATCAGGAGGTCAAAATTGTATTACACAGCCTCTGGTATCTATAGGTATGATGATACCAGAGGCTGTGTAATACAATTTCGACCTCCTGATGATGAGCGCATGTGCTCGAAACATGTAGAGGCATGAAATAAACTTATTGTAAAACAAAGATTTTGTGCATCAAGTTGGTTAATTACTTAGATAAAAATACGCTCTACAGTATTTTTCCACATTATCTCATAAACGAAACGATTTTCGAAAACATGTTTCGGAACACAAAATTTGTGTTTTATTTTCTCTTCAGTTTTTGTCCGAGACATTTCTCATTCTAAGACGAAATGAGTGAGATATGATAAAAAAAAGTATATTGGTCTTCATGTAAAGTATCCTTTATTCTTGTCCGATTTTAATAAAACTTGAATTTTCTAGGCAGATTTTCGAAAAGCCCCTCAAATATCACATTTCATGAAAACTCGTCCCGTGGAAGCCGAATTGTTCCATGCGGACGGACAGACATGACGAAGCTAATAGTCGCTTTTCGCAATTTTGCGAACGCGACAAAAAAAAAGGACACTCCTTTTTTATTTTCCTTCCTATATTCAACACAATTTATCACAACAGCAGTCCGCAAACCTTCACATTCTATTGCCGCACCCTGTACATCCCATTTCATGTAATGATTCTGAGACAGCATCGCTAATAATCAACCCTTCCAGGCGCGAATTTCGCATGAATACTTGAAAATGAAGTTCTTACTGCACACAAAGCGTTTTGTCGCAGTCACGAATATCGTTAACTCCGTTTCGGGGAAGCCAGCTATTTATTACGATAATCACGTGAAATCCACGAAAACTATGTGGGTAAGAGTTTTCAGTGTTAAAGCAGACGGTACGTGTAGTTGGATACCGAAGTGCTTTCCCATTTTAAAAAGCCCACTGCCTTCAAATCACACTGTATAACGTCTCACAACAAACTGACGCTTAACCACGACTCAGAATTACTCTGAATTAATACTGAAACTATCTATCTGTCTGGTTTTTAACAGCTGTCGCCGTCTTCCGGAAACCAAACGCCATTCCTCTTCTGATTTCCGAGGCTTGGTGTTTGGTTTTTAGCATTTTTTTTAATGATGAGCGAGGAGCTGGCACGCTGCAACAACCCCCAACCTGGAGGACCAGGTGATTTTAGTCAAGGTTTTCTTCCTCTAGCCCTTGATAAATCAATATCAAACTGCCGGGCAGCAGTGCTAGTTTTGGTCCACCCCGGCTATTTTATTTCCCCGGTACCCACCATATTTGGTGAGCGTTCCCCTATCCGCCACCTGGGGAGGCGAAAAGTAAAGTCCTTGTGCAAGTCATGAAGGCTTTAGATGCTGTTTTTACTTTAGATGCCGGCCTGATGGCTAGAAGTCAGTATTCGGAAGATCCTGCGACCGGCCACCTCGACATAGGTTTTTCTTGGTTTCCCTATGTCTGTAAGCAAATGCTGAGATGATTCCCAAGATTCCAAGTTGCCACTACATGCTTCTCATGTAGCCCTCCCGATTTTAATTTATTAGTAACCAATTTCATATTTTGTATACATGTAAAATAACCAATGCCAACGGGTGGCAACCCATTGCAGTTAATAATTATTATTAATACATGGAATAGCGGAGGTATAGCTCCAACCATCCTTTAACTTCGGCATTAGATGTGACGAGTGATCAGCATCGTGCCCCAGCCGATTTACTCCCGGGGAAAGCAACCTATTGAACAGAAGTTTGCGTTGACCCCACAACCGGTCTGGAGGATTTGGATGTCATCATTTTTTTAACCCTGCCTGGAATCGAACCACGATTCCTCGGACGTTCAGCCTGTATCCTAGTCACTATACCGACTACAAGAACTTTGCAACGCAGAGCACATTAAATAACAAAAATTGCTTTTCTAACCATGCCACCGCGCCTAAAATCTGGATTATAACGCAAATACATTACAAGCATTGATAAATTAAGAGACGTCTCGCTCGCAGTGCAGGCCTTTCGATTACACTGGCATTGGCCAGAATTTGTTTCATACTAAGTGCCAACATTGTCCAACCTCCTGTGACATAACCCATCACAACCGGAAATTATTCTGTGCTCGCCAAATTACGCAACGGTGTGGATCCAGCTGACATTGTCATGTGTCGTGTGACGAAGTTTATATAATGACAAGGCTGATTCTTAAGCGAATCTACTGACGGAAGGGGAAGCAAAATCGTTTTATCGTTTCGGCTGAAATTCCTGTAAGCGTGCACAGATACATCAATCCAACGTGTGATAGGTGTTCTGTGGATACCAGGCCGACACAACTTCAGCAGTCTACCTAACTACTAACTGGGGCCATTTGTAATACGTATACCAACAGCCACCGGGCCGTTCTTCGTCTGGGTTTGTCTATAAAGATGACAGCCAAATAATGGAACCCTTCATGAATGCAAGTTCCCATTCACAATAAGAAATGTCACGGTGAATGGGATACACGGTAAACGACCAGGTAATCAGGAACTGATGCCAGGCACGAAGAGAGATTTTTAGGTGCATTCGCAAAATTGCGGAAAGTGAATATTAGCTTCATGTCTGTCTGTCCGCATGGAACAACTCGGCTCCCCCTGAAAGGATTTTCATGAAATTTCATATTTGAGCGTTTTTTTTTCGAAAATCTGTCAAGAAAATTTATGTTTTATTAAAATTCGACAAGAATAACGGGAACTTCACATGAAGACAAATACACATTTTCCACCATGTCTCGCACGATTCTTCTCAGAATTCGAAATTTTCAGACAGAAGTCGCAGAGAAAATAAAAACAGACATTGTATGTTCAAGAACTTGTTTTCGACAACCGTGCCGTTTATGAGATAATGTGGAAAAATACTACAGAGCCGGACAGGACACAGATGACAATGTGGCGCATGCGCACTGCATGCTGGTCATCTAAGGCTACGAACACACACTCAGAATATGTAATACTTATTGATATTCCACTTCAATAACGGTTGCACGAACACGCCTCAATGGTACGTTATACGCACATTGTCTTTTCTTGCATGCATCCAAAGCGCGTCTGATGCCCTTTTAGCCTCTGAATCAATGGGTACGAGGTTCTTTCATCGGAGGTAAAGCGGCTGGAGGACCAAGTTGACCTCCCGCATCGATCTCGCGCCCACGTTAACAACGCACCGCAGTATGCCTCCAGTCATCCACACGTCCTCATGGTTTCAAGCTGTATTAGGCACAGGCACACCAAAACCTTTATGCACCAGCAGCTAGGAAATAATGTGACATGAACCGTACTGTGTATTGTTTGACACCAGACAGCAGACCCGTGAGCTTCGACAGTACCAATAATAGACGCTGTACGTCCATCCCTCTTTTTACGAACGTAATCTGTTCCGCGATAACCATCCGCAAGGCGCGAATAAATAAAACGAAAATCTTATTTCCATTCATTCCTGCGCGGCAGTGCAAAGTGTAACGGACCAACGCGCTCGCCTGATACGCTTCAGAGACTGCTTATCTATCAAAGCGAAACGGTAGACCTTAAAGCCAACAGATACAAATCAGCTTTGTGACTTAGAGCGAAAATCCGTCAAGCGATGATGGGCAGTAACGCTCGTTTTGTACCTCCGTCGTTCCGGCACTTATAATATCTTGTTAACTTTGAGATGGCATTTCTATAGTAAAACCAACCAGATGCTAGCAAGCAGTAGCAGTATCTGACAAATGACTTTTGCTGTATGTAGAGTCGTGAACTCCTGATGATGGACGGAAAGACCGTCCGAAACATGTAGAGTGTCATTCCAAAATGAAATAAATTTGAGACATCGGTGCATCTGGTTGGTTTAACTATAGAAATATATTACGATGCACGGCCCTATGAACGTCAAATTTGAGATGGCACTTTAGCTAGTTTGCTTCAATTATCGTCCAAGTAATCAAACGTACAGTACTGTTAACGAGACAGAAAAGTCATCAAATTAATTTTAATTTTATCTACATAAAGCAATTTTTTTTTTAATTTCCGTTTATGAGGTTCCTTTGGACTCACAAGGTCCTGTAAACGATTCTCAACGTATTTGGCAAATCAATATTTCATGAACAAGACTCCTGCATATTAACGGGTACTTTGTGTGCAAGACTTCGTTAGAAAAAAAAAAGTGAAGTTCACAATTGAACAGACCATGACGGCCCACAGGAGCAGCAGAGATATAGCTTTACTCTTTTTTAACTTCGACGCTAGATGGGGGGTGCGTGGTGAATGCTACGTCCCGGAAGTTTTAGCCCCGGTAAACTGAGCCGGTACACACTGTTGCAAGATTCGAGTTTAGAAGAAAATTTTAAATAACTGCAAAAGATCTTTATGGAAGCCATTCCGTTTTGTTACCTACCACATTCCGTTGAACACAACACAGGCTTACTGAAAATCGAGTTGAGCCTTTACATGTACGGTACATGTTTCGGCCCTTTCTCAGGCCATCATCAGGTTTGTCACTGAGAAATAGCCGAAATACGTATTATACATGTAAAGGCTCAACTCTATTTTAAATGAACCTGTGTTAGGTTCGACGGATTTAACGAAATTACAGTTGGGGCCTGAACTAATACGACACAACAGGAGTTTCCAACTGTACACAGTGGTTTGTACAATTAATGGGAACGAAGACGAATGTCGATGTGTTCGTACACACACACACACATATTTGTCATTACATAAGACAGGCGCACGAAAATTTCGTGACAATCCATAACAAATAAGATCCAGGAACCAACGAGACGCTGGAATACTAAGATTTACGATCTGACACAGGATCGAACCCACGACACTAGATGTCAAATTCACATCACGGGACAGTTAAGAAGAGCGCACAAATCCCAGACGCCTGGTCACCAAGGCGCCTGAATTTTGTACGGTAGCGCCTAATATCTGTAAGTCCTCAGTATGGAATTTGCTTCACACCACCATTCTGACGGCCAGAAGTTTCTGGTGGCTCCCAGAATTTTGGAAAATTTGTACTCCCCTGACTGGCACGGTAACGAACGCAAGAAACTTACTACAATGACGTCGTTACGTAACATGCAAGCCTATACTCTGCTAGAAGGCATATCGTTACCACCTTAATAACCTGTGCTACAACTTTAACAATCAACCACTCAATACTACACAAGCACACAAGCAAAGCCCTTCAGTTCAAAGTGCACGAAGCGAAATTAAATTGACAACACGCTCAGTGCACACACATGACGTAAAGACGGGTGCTCACAGCGAAAAACCTTGTTAGGTAAAAAAGTTTTCCTGTATCTGAACTCTATCCATGATTACACAAAAATGTAACAAGCTTTGCATGTGCCCGAAGTAGCCCTCTACGAGGGGAAATGAGTTTCTATGATGCGAAACACTGTGACCCCCACCACCGCCACCACCTCACCCTCTAAATAATAACCCGTTGGGGGAGGGGGTGGGGGTAAAACAAAGCTCGTGGTCACATATCAGAACACTGCAAGGCCGAGTCAAAGCTTTTGATGCCAATAGTCACAGCAGAAACCTATACATCATAGACAAGTACTGACAATAAAATATTCACCGTTTCTCCATGAGGGTGCTCTCAACAGTTACGACAAAGCATCGGCAGCTACAGTCATACACATGAATGCCACTAAAACCTGGATAACTACTTCAAACATCACACTTAATTAACAGTTCGAAATTCGACACCCTATATCCAAACTGCACCGGACTCCGGGTGAACCCATGACATTCAGCTTAACCACATAATCGACAAGTGTAGTGTCATGTCTCGAGATCAGAATGCAGGACAAAATCACAGTGTGAGGATTGATAATAGTACCTTCGAGAGGGTGGATGAGTTTAAATATTTGGGAACAACTTTAACAATCCAAAATTCTATTCCGGAAGAAATAAAGAGTAGACTGAGGTCAGGAAATGCTTGCTATCATTCGGTGCAGAATCTTTTGTCTTCCAGGTTG
>Ga0123354_10005225_pt1 | contig 18796 bp, 16 predicted proteins | sample TergutLab28metaG_2_FD_97872 | JGI IMG/M metagenome (GOLD analysis project Ga0123354, IMG submission 97872) | Labiotermes labralis P4 segment gut microbial communities from Petit-Saut dam, French Guiana - Lab288 P4 | ecosystem: Host-associated > Arthropoda: Insects > Digestive system > Gut ...
CCCCACCCCTTTTTTTGGTAATGAAAAAAATAAAAAAAAAATTTTTGTTTATAAATATGCCCCTGTGCCCCTGTCCCCCCCCCCCCCCCCCAAAAATCTCCACAAATACACACAGATAATTATGTGAAATTCTGTACACATTACTTATGTGTCACATGAATGGTAAAATTCCAACAGCGACAAGAAGATCATCCAGTCTACCAACCTTGAATACTGGGGATTACTGCAAGGTTTAAACTCTTAAAACTGAAGTTATTTATGTAATTCAGATCACTCACAGGAAAGCCAAATCGTATGACAGCTGTTTTCCCACTCTCCATTGTAAATACTTCAAAATAACAAGCTGTCATGGCTGCTAAAGACTGTAACACATTTGTCCTTCTACCATTTTGTTCTCTCACATCATACACTACACAAAGTCCACAACATACAGTCAAACTTGGTTATAATGTCATGAAAGGGACTGAATATTTTGTGTCAATATAAACGAGAGTTTTTCTAATCCTGTGGTATAACATAACGTTCAACAGTGAGGAACTAATTGGTTGCACAGAATACCCAATGCTACAGTCACGGTATTGCATTAATCAATATTGTTACAGCCACGTTCTACTACAATTTGGTCTATATTTAACATAGTTTAAGGAGTAAGTGTGAACGTCACAAAGGCATGTAGGGGGAGTACAGGCATTGCTCCACTCATTTTTAACCTCAGCACTACATGGATGTCAGTGATCAGCCTTGTGCCCCAGCCCCTTTACTCACAGGGAAAGATCTCATGCCGCTGCAAAGAATCAAACCCAAGATTGTCCAGCAAGTTTAATCAGGGAGAGTACAGAAACAAACTGTTTGTACACAGTGAACTGAAGCAAGAAAATCCCTGCCCTTATAAACTCTGAATTAGAATTCCACTGCAAAAAGACTTGATATAAGAAAAGCTAATATATTCTGAACCTGAGATTATTCTCTACAGCAAATCCTTTACATCAGTAAAGTGCACAAAACTGAACCCAGTAGTTTTTAACACAACTGTGTCATACCCATCGCTTTATATTGAATGGCAATCTGTGCTATTAGAGTAAGCATGAAGTCTGCAGTATGGAAGACAAGCTTCATGTTAATTATTAATTAATGAAACTACTGAAGCACACAATTTAAAGGATGTTTTTAAAAACACAAAAGAGTACTAAATAAAAGATCAATGCTCTAAAGAGTACTCTAGACTGCATAAAGTTTCTAATTAGTCACTAAATCCCAAGCCACTAAACACTTCAGCAAATGACAATGGCTTCTGCAGAATAGACCCAAATGATGATGATGATCATAATAATAATAATAATAATAATAATATACTGAATCCTAATGACACTTGTGCACTTTTTTCATTTACCAAGTTTATACTTTATAAAATTCTGACAAAACTTCTCATATGCCAATGCCTTTAAAACTGGGACTTCATGCTGAATATTTCATTCTTGTTGAGGGACCTGTTACAGCAATGACAAAATACAGGGTAACTGCAAGTGAGAAAAACAATACATAAATTTATTAGTAAGTATGTAACAAGCACACAAAAATCAAATGCACACCATCATGACGAGCAAGTTTTTTTGCACATATATGTAAGAAGTAATTTCAACTCTTGTCACTAGAATACATTAAAGATATATGAGTGGCACTCATACACAAAAGTCATTTTATGTGCTGGAGTTTCATTCAATGAAATCTCCAACAACTGTGTAGTGCAAACCAAAAAAAGTTAAAAAATGTTCTTCCAATGGCAAATTTGATCAGAAACTGGTATGAAAAATTTGCAGACACAAGCTGCTTATTATGTATGGGAAAGAGTTTAGGCCAAGTATGGGCACGTAAGCAAGTATGTTCAGCAGGCTTATCTACATAGTCCAAGGAAGTCAACATGTCAAGCTAGCCACAAGCTAAATGTACCATAGCTGTTTAGATATTCTTAAAAAATACCTTGCTCTCTGACATTACCAAGTACTACTGTTGCAAAACCTAACACTGAATAACAGGGAGACATATTATGAATTCTACATGAACATGATGATCATACTGCAGAAGATAAAACATCCCATCAAATATCAGTCTCAGCAACAAGGCAACAGTATATCTTTGTGGGAAGGTCAATGGGCAAAACAGCTGTGAACGTGGCAGTGAAAAAGCTCATGCCATGGCTGAATATGTATGGGACAACCCAAAGACAGGTTTCTGTGCTCTGAGATGTGATAAAATGTACATACATTTCTTTGGTGGAGAAACAACAGTTAATGTGATTATCTATCATGTCACATTGGAGTTGTTCTTAATGCCCCTGCTACTTGACAACAAACAAACAAACATTCTTTTCCAACATGGAAGAACATCACATATCCACATGGAAGTGACAACATTCTCGAGAAGGCAGATGCCAACTGATGGTTCAGCTAGGATAATCTACTATTTGGTATTCATGATCTCCAGATCTGACCCCCTCAACCTTATTGCGCAGGACTCTGTGAAAGATGAAGTTTATGTTCCGCCAATGCCTGTAACCCCGAACACAACTTGAAGGATTGAATAATAACAGCTACTGCAAAAACTGAACAGTCTTCACTGCAAAATAATAGCACAAAGTTGAATATTGTCTTTATGTGTGTAGGGCTACAAATGAAGCACATACTGTACTTCCTACAGTAGGAAAAACTTTCCAAGTTTCCCTTTATAATGGTCTGCACTTATTTCTGTGTGGCCATTACTTTCTTACCAATCAATTAATGTAATCCTTCACATCATTTGCAATCATCCTGTATAACAGGGACTTGTGCAAAAGTTATTCTGTGCTCTCATATTCCGTTTATACTTTGTTGACTAGAATCAGAGACCAATGGATACTAGTTTAAAAATAACAACTTACAACTCAGCTGATTCTAAGCTAAACAACATGTGTAACCAAGAGCAGCAAGCCAATACTGCATCTTGACCACCTAGAATGCCAAGTACAATTAATGGAAAGTTGTGCCTAAATTCATCTCTTACCAACGAGTGCAGATGGAAAGACGCTGTTAAACAATGTTTCTTAATTTTGTAGTCATCCCCTGCAAGTTCAGTACGTACAAATTTGATCAAACCACCAACATACACTTATGATAAGAGTTCACCATGCATTTTGGACATGATGCATCAACACTTACAGAATGTGATGAACTAATATGTTTATCTGATGATGTTTCAACGTGAAAACATACAGTGAATAGCAATTAAGTTTGTGTCAATGATTTGTACATAATTACACAAATCTCAGTAATTTCCTATTATGAATTTGCTATCCATTAAAATATCAATAATCCCACATAACAGGTGTTACATTAAAATTAATCTGTACACATGACGTTAATATACACCATGAGAACATCCCCTCCATATTGTACAGGACCCTTCTGTGTAAGATTTACATAAGATGTCTTATGTAACCAATTTCTTCTTGCGGGACTTCTTCTTTTTGTCTGCAATATTCTCTTGCTTTTTAACAATGCACACTCGGCAGTACCAATCCTCATTCTCATCTGGTGGAACTTGAATACCCACACACACCCTGCAATTCAAAGACACATAAAGTTCATTCCTGAAGACAGTTCAAAATAAAGCTGTACTGCAACAGCACAAAAACATTTTTGTTCTCCAGAATGGCTATGAAGAATAACATATGTGATTCACACAGAAGAAGCTAAATGACACTAAATATTTTTTAGTAGGTGGAAGCCACTGGCACAGACAAGGCCTCTTCAGAACCAATGGCACAGATTGGACACAACATGGAGAATAGTTGAATTAGTTTTGGGTTCTTTCAGGTTGGATTTTTATTCTGGCAGAAGGCAGTTTTTGAATCTCTGTTATAAGATCTTGTAGCAGCTTTGCTAACATCTATGTGAGCGCCAAGATTATTGAGTCATGGGGACCAACATCTAGTTACCTGTGCCTCTGGTGGAAGCCTTGAAATGCACCCAATAAAAGGAAAGGAACTAACATATTGAGAATTTGGAAGCATCTGATCTATCTGGTACACTGAGTTCCAAAATACCATTTAAAGTATTCTCAAACATAAATGTTTTCATATCTACAGAAACATTCAGATTACAGATTTGTCACTTTTCACTACCACTAATATCGAATAAAGGACCACCCCTGTCACAGCTCCATCTCAGAGATTCTATGCTCTTGTCTTGTCTGGATGGAGACTGGAAGGGTAATATAAACCATACAAGGAGAAATATAAAGGTAAAAGAGGTAAAGGTACAATGTCCTCTCTGTTCATGTCATGAAGGTACATAAAGACAGCAGAGATACACCTCCATTCATTCTTAACCCCAGATGGAGTTGAGTGGCCAAATTTATGCCCTGGTCACTTTACCATGGCACAAAAGTCCCCAGTACCAATTGAATTTGGTTGGTCCCAGGGCTGACTCAGACATTTTGGATAAGAGGAAAATCTCTTTCCCCTGCCTAGAATCAAATCATGCATCTTCCAGCCCATTGCCTAGTCACAATACTATGCCATCCTGACTACAGGGGCATGATAAACTATGATTTACCATACATGGGAGGCAGTTTTAGCCATGGAACCATAACTGTATAGCACGTAAGATAGTGTGCATTATCCAAATGTCAGTCTCTTAGCAAACATATACATGGGCCTGAACTTCATATGTTCTTGTGACCACATAATGAACTTTCCAGATCAATGAAAGGTATGGAACCAAACAGCTGAGTGAAAATTAGCCACTGTTTCTATAATTGCCTTCACTGTTGCGATTGTTGTTATTACTACTATTGTTATTATTTCTCAGAAACACAAATAACAATGTTAACAAACAGAAGGTGGCACATGCACCAAGGATAAGTCTTCAGAGCAAATTCATGACAATGAACTGTCTAGAGCAGAGCTGCAATGGGTGAAGGAAATACTGATTCCTAATAATAATTAATGATTAACGTACACAAATACTGAACAGTCATACACATCAACAAAGATAACGAATGTCTTACCAGTGATACCATGCATCACAGTCATCACACCCAATCATAGGACTTCCATCATCTTGTCCTCCACATGCTGGACATATCCAAACTTTGTTTCCATCATTATCCTGTAAAATATCTTAATGTATATATGTTCTAAATATTTTGAAAATAACTGTGATTTGATTGACGAATATCATTCCAATCAAATCATCAACAACTGTCCAAAAATTAAACCAAAGACCTTATCACTTACCTCCACACCTTGATGATAAACTACCACTTGATTTGATTTAACGTTGCACTAGTTTGCTCCCATGCTAATGCTGATAAAGGTTAAACACAGAGACCATCGTGGATTACAAAGAGCTACCAATTATGAAGGACGTGGTGTGTGACCTAAGGGAAGGTGTTGCTCAGAATGTGTTCTGAGTGAACATGTAGAAATGCTTTAGAAACCTCAGTCAAAATAACAGCAGACACTGCTAGTTTGTTATGTTGTTATGTACAAAGAAACAAAACCACACAAAAATAATTTCTGGTAACAAGCCAATTTTCATGAACAAACTGGTGAGATCTAAATGAAGAATATACTGCATCTTGTAACAGCAAAGACTTACACAAACAAGAAATTTCCACAAATTAATGAGCAAAAACTGAAGAATCTTTGCATGTGGCACTTTGCATCCTGAACTAAATACAAATATTTTTTTCATTCCAATAACACAATATAAGTAGCAAACAATCCATGTTTACAATACTAGATCCATGTTCAAGTTTTCTAGTGAAACTATCTTCAGGCTAACCAATATAAAAAAGTAAAGTGATATAAATTACCTTCTATCATACACCAAATCAAAGTGGTACTGAAATTTCACACCTGATGAGAGTGCATTATTGACACTATTTAGACCTACAATTTTGTTATTGTTATGTGAGTTACATTTAGTGAAAAATGTGTAAAGTTTAAAACCTTTTAAAAACTCCTGGCTTTTTGATTGTAATTTCCCTTACTGTTTAACAATATCTCTCCTAAAACTTCATCAACTGTGGTGGTGTGTTTGATTTTTCTTCCTGGCATTCTTATGTGTGATGTATGTTCATGCTAAATTAATACCTACTTTTCTAAAGCCAATATTTCACATTTGGAGGAGAATACTTATCAAATATTAATTCCATATGATATATATTGATGTCACAACTGGTTTTTCCTTCCTCCAACTTGTGCTACATACAATGTTATGTCCACATTATTCAGTACTTGATTTTGTACAACAAAATTCCATGCATGAATAAGGATTTTCCAAACATTTTCCTTACACAACTTTTTGTCTGTACACTTCAAGTGTCAGAGCGTACAGACAAAAAGTCATTCAGAACATTCTTATGAAAACTTGTAAATTTGACCTACAAAATTAAATATCAAATAATGTGGCACACACTGTACATAACGTAATTAGAGGGATGGGGAAAACAGATGTAACATCAAAATATAACATACAGAATTCATATTTGATAAGTATTCTCCTCTCAATGTGAAACATCAGCTTTATAAAATCAGCTACCAAGACAGCATGAACATACATCACACCTAAAAATGCCAGAAAAGAAAATCAGATGCAACAACATAGTCTAAAAAGATTATGAGAAATATAATTAAACAATCAGTGAAGTTACACTCAACAAACACAGAACTCTATATAATTTTAACTAAATGTAATAAATCACAACAATAACAAAATCACAGGGCCAAATAATGTCCATAACAAACTCTCCTATAGCGTGAGATCTCACTACCACAATGATTTGATACTTGATATACGGATACTGCTACACCTTTACATTTTTATTGTGGTTAGCCTGATGCTGGCATTACCAAAGAGCTGAAGCATGTAGCTATTATTGTAAACAAGGATTGTTTACTGTTGTGCTGATAGAATGGAAAGGTGTTACTTCAAAAACCGGGGGCTAAACTAAATAACAAGGAACATATTTACACAGACATACTGTCATATTAGTCCTCTGTACAAATGTCGAAGACCATGACATTTAAAAAGATTCTAAAACATATTCACAAAAACCGCAAAATTTTCATTATCTCGGACCAAATACTACAAAGTTACTTTAGTCCAACATTTGTCTCCACAATGAAGCAAAATAAGTCATACAGATCTCGAAAAATTCAGCAAGAAATTTACAGGTTAGGTTCACTCCCTGACAACATTAATGTTTAAGTCATCTGTTCTCACTTGTGTTACATGGTTACATGCACACTCTTGAAGCATACAAATCCTATCCATTCACTCATCCACACACAGATTCTCAGGACTGCACTTACCTATCGTACGTGAGTGGATCTACTTCAATTCACAAGAATGATGTACATATGGAGCTCCAACCATACTACCATTCTCATTAAATATGCCTCCAAAATGTGAATTACAAGAAATAAGTTATTAAAACTGGTGATGACTCATGTCTTCAAGTGGGCGACTTAGAGTTATGGCGTGCTGCTGATAGTTGAAGTGCCATGGCCAGTGCACTTACCACAGAAGTTTTGCTGAATTTTGTCTTCTGTCCAGTAGGGCGATGGCGTCCAGGCTTTGTGGTTACGCTGTTCTTAGAGCCAACACAAGTTGATGGAGGCACAGGCGCAGGCTTGGGCCCGTATGCTAAGGGGGAGGGCGTGGATTCAATAGGGCAACCCTCACGCTTCTCTGACTCTGTATCACATATGGTAGGCAGGTTGTTATCCATTGTTTTTGTTAGCATCACTCATGCCATTGCAAGTGCATGCATGTTGATCAAACAAATTGTGCCGGGTTTCTTGGCAAATTATTTTAATGTTGAAACCATTTATCATTTAAACCATCACACATATACACTGTTTATACAGTGAAACTGCAGCCCAGACCATGCTATGCAAATTTACAGATGTTCGCATCCTGCACATGCAAGCAGCAGTTTGTGTCAGAAGTGTACATTTGCTAACAAAGCACAACATATCACATCCAAAAGGACTGTTCTTCATAGTCACTGCCATAAGAATTTCAAAATTTCACAAGAAAACTCCTGATAACAATTAAATCTGTATTAATGTTACACAGGTTACTGACAAACAAAAACATAAGGACATAAAATGGTATAATTATCGTGACTATTACTGCCCTCAATGTCTCATGAAAAGAATGAAAAATATTCTTACAAAAACCAGTCTTGAGTCTAACTGGGGCTGATACTTGTAGGTTTCTTGCTACAATTTACTAGCTTACAGTTTTAGACACAGTTTAGATCTTACAATATTAATTTTTGTATCAGACTTTAATACATTTTCTTATTCTCCAAATTGTTGTAACTTAAATACTCACTACATAATTAAATTATAACCAAAGAGGAACACATCAGGTGTTCTTCTCAATTGTAAATGACACAATGGGTTTGCATGGCCACAGTTCACTGTATATAATTAAGGCACTGATATGAACAACAATGAAAACTCACTCAAGATTTCAAAAGGGAAACCAGAGACTCAAAGCAAACATGAGATAAAAGTAACTACAGTGGGCTATGCTAAAATGAGCGATGCTACAAGGAACAAATGCTACGACGATCAGTTTTTATAAATAAAATCAGGATGCTACAATGAACACAGATGCTACAACAAACGTGGAGGAATACTATCGGCTGACGTAACACATGTGTGCACATGACGTGACAGGCCTTTCCACTTGATTAGAGCATCAGTCATCATCTTTGTTATCGTTTGTAAGGTCCAGTTATCACTTTAGTTCAGCTATCTGCTTATTTGCGCCTTTAGCAGGGAGAGATAATTTATGCTTTATGCTTATATTTTTTGCTAGGGAAAGTTTAGTCATAGTTTTCACTAAGGAGAGATTGTATATGCTTTTCAAATTTACATGTACAGTGTATAAAAGATAAATAAATTCATTTTATATTGTTTTTACGATTATATTTTTTATTTTGTGTTATATTTTTCCTGTTTAAATGGCTGTGTTGGATGGTAACTTTGCTCTAGGCTGTGGCCCTAAATACATATATCACAATGTATGCTAGAATGAACAGATGTTATAATGAATGAGGTTCTAGAACCAATTACGGTTCTTCTAGCATACCCCACTGTATATATTGAACATGAATGGCAAACAACTTTAAATCATGCCTTTCTGTTACATGAAAATGAAAGTCAATAAAAATAAAATTGTTTTGCTTGAGCAACTGCAGTGTCACAAGACGTAAAGCACTGGTGTCCTATATTTCACATCCCGGACATTCAGCACACACATCTTCTCAAGCAACAGTCCTCTAAACCCATTTGAATCCATGTACAAAAACCTGAACCAGTGTATGGTTTGATTTGAATCCCTGTGTGCAAATGATACATATGTCCACTATATATTTGCAGCAACCAGAATAATCACAAATGGATAACATACCAATACACCTTGCATTACCCATGGCGTTCTTTTCATAATGGGCATCCAAAGTCTAGAAAATCTAATGCCCCCAGTTTTAATTCAAATCATACACTTCACTGAGATTTGCTGAAATTTTAAGCACCAATATGTAACAATTCTTGTAAGTGAAAAATTCCTTCATCCAATATACAGTAACACATGCACTTTAAGCCTCAAATGAAGGGATAAGGATAGGGCCATAGTAACAGTAAGGTACACCATGATGGTGATATACTCACAAATATATGGTTATAACAATAATAGCAACAAAGATGATAATGGTCATGATGATGCAAGTTCTTCCAAGTCTTTCGGGAAATTATATTTTATTGTACCTCCTGTGAAAAGTTATACTTTGCAGCAGAGATGATAAGAATCAAATACAAATTGAGTAATATTAGTTAACCTGACAGAATGGTTAATGAACACCTACACACATTTCCATTTCATTAGCCTGGAAGTTGATAGTTTCCATTCTTGGAGGGCAATTTATATCAAGACATGTACTGAAAAAATTCCTGAAATTAAGGATGAAATTTAAACCGCAACCATGGATGCTGATATGGAGCATAGTAACCAACAAGTTTATCAAATAACATGAAAGGAAATTTTTTAATAATGGTTAGTAAAAAATTAAAGACAATTTTGATCAACACATTACATAGAGAATTCAACAGGGGTGAGGGATGTACCTATATCTTATGCAGTAGGTACAACTTCCTTAAACAAACTAACAAAGAAAAGCACACACAAAATTCAACAGCCTTGAGCCATTAGTGGTTACATAGAAAACAGATGTCCCTTCATGCACTTTGATAATCAGACAAATATGGATTTGCCTGGCAATGAGATATCTACCACTAAATAAATGTTTCATAAATGAATAAGTTTGACTAAATACATAAATTTAAATGTTCAAAACCATGAAAAGGGTGTGTCTATTACATTTTCAAATTAGGAATGGTTCAGCATTAATTTCCGATTTTCATTTTCATCTCTGAATACAGTTAACATAAACTTAATGAAATAAATTTAAACAAACATAGTTTTCTTGCCATGAGAGTAAGTCCAATGACCAGTTTCACCAAGCCAAACTAAAACGTTTAACCATGCTCACTCTTACATTTAAGGAACTGTCTTCATTGAAGCAATTCACCATTGATTTTTTCACACACAATAACAAAGTAATCATTCTAACATCCAAGAATTAACACGAACTACAAGATGGAAAACAAAGAAAACTGGCAACCCACTTAATACATCTTCAACATAGCCACCGTACGTATCATCACTAGCATGGTCCCCGAAATTTTAAACAATGCATTTACTCAAACATATATCCAAAATGTTCTTCACACAAAATCTAAAAATAATTTACTGATACAAACTGGAGAATGCATGTAAACAGGCAACGGCAATTAACAAATTTCACATTCTTACTATTACAACACAGTTCACTACCTTCAAATCAGACAATATGTTTACTATGGGATCCTTTTGAACAAATGAAATAACTGTGTTGGAGGAGTATTTGCCTCATAACCACACACGGTGAATAACATAACATACCACCATACAGTGGTAACTTTCATTCACTTTTAACCTAAATTATTTTTGTTCAGAACATTTCTCAATATCCTGAATCATGAACGTGTACACCAAAAATTTCCACCATTCTGAATTGTGGTCAAGAAACATTAAAAGCTTTGAAAGGATAGGTAAGATGTGACAAATTCATGTAGTCTTGATAAATATCAGTAAAACTGTGAAACTAGTGTGAGTTCTAGTAATTCATTTCACAAGCACTTAAAAATCATGAAGCTTTGTAAAACTGGTCATTATGCCATCTACAATCCAAATAAGATGGCAAAGAACACCAAACACAGTGGCCCATCAAAATAAAAGTTTGCAGATTTTTGAAATGCCTTTATGCAAACAACAAAATGGAAAAGCCAAGACTGACAATGTAACAGCATACAAAAAATATGTCCCATATATGTACATTCATTAAGTCCACATTAGTACCCAGTAATCAATATTTCCAAAACACATCATGCGAAAAAATGTACACAGATTATGGTAGGAACGTCAGGTGACCACGGCAACTAGATTTTGTATGGTGGTGTCTAATATTTTGGGGTCCCCAGTATGGAATTTGCTTCACATCACCCTTCTGGCACCTAGAATTTCGAGGTGGTTCCTAGAATTTGGGAAAATATGTGCATCCCTGGCAGATGACATTTACGTTAACTTCAACCTGAATTATTGTTCAAGCCAGACAATATTTATCAATGGTACTATGTTCATGTTGTCTTACTTAGAACATACATACATTTCTTCTTTAAATGCACTCTACATAAAAAAAAAAAAATGACAAAAATTTGCCTAATAAAATTATATATGTACAGACAAATGGGAGCAACAAAGCTAATGTCCTCAACAAATTATTACCAAGAGTATATAAAAGAACAGCGAGCAAATGGAAATTATTAAATATTTGAAGTCCTAAAGAAGAAGCACACAATGGTAGAAAGAGAATACCCACAGAAGTATCTCAGCAACACAGTACACTGCTTTAGGTTAGATTAGTTATCAAGATTAACAGACAGGACACTTTAAGTTGTTGGAATTTAAACAACATACTAAAATTACAGAGACTGTAAAACGTTTTGTCTGAACCAAACACACAACACTACAGTCCTGAGCAGCATTCCTACATCCTCTCCATCATGACAATGCTGCAACAAGCATACACTAAATGTCTGTACCCTAGTTACATTTTACCAAAACTTAATGCAATGTCTGATCAAGAATAGGCAATCAACATGGCAAATTCGTGATACCGAAAAGGCACAGCATCAGTAAATATTCAATAAAATTGTGTTTTTGTAAACACCACTTATCCTTACTGTACAAATTTAAAGCAGATGGAACAGGCTGTGAAGACCTTAAGGCAGGGTTTTGAATCCCAGTAACAAAAAGTCCAAATAATAAGAACATCTGGAAATTAAATCCTGAGGTTTGTAAACTAGTGCTCTGTTCAACAGGAGACACACACACACACACACACAGAATTTATTTTTCTAATTTACCACTATAAATCAGATCATGAAGAAACTGCATACTGTTACCAATAGCCACGTTATACATACCCATGCATTCAACTAAATACATTTGTACAGGTACAGTAGAATCTTGATTGTGCTGTTAGAATTCATTATAGAAATTACTACACTTGATCACCACTATCCTGGGTCCAGGCTCAACATTTCATTCCATCAAAAGTATCTTATTCATACATATGCCTTTAAGTTAACAGACCTTAAATGGTCTCAAACTGATTTTTGTAATCACAGGACATTCAAATGCACAATGCAACATGACAATTCTGCACTGTAAGTCAACTTGGTAGCACTTTTTAAACCTCTACATCAGTCTCAGTATATGAGACTTGTGAATCTTTCAAGAGAAACTGCTGTGTCATATGATATACGATGCAGAAATGGTGAATTTTTTAAATATATTATCTATCTACACCAGCAAATAACACACCGGTCCTTCAAGATATGCATTTACTTTTAATTTCATTAGAACGACACATGAACCACAACAAACAGGTGTGGGGAAGTCCGTGTATTATATCATATATGGTTACAATTACTGCAGGAGTATTTCTTATACATTTAAAATGTCAACCAAGAAATAGTAAAAATTTATAATGTTATAAATTTTATGATGAAGACAGAGGGAACAGGTTCCCCTGAAGCATCAGCAACCACATAAAAGACCTAGTATCATAATCCAAATGGCCACAATTTAAATTTCACCACCACAAAAGCCTTGAATCACTTCCTGTGCGCTAATCTTTCCTGCCAAGTACACGATGAAATGCACAAAATAATTATAAGTAAGTATACAAATCCTATGTTTAACGGCATAGATGTGGCAGTTTTATGAATCTCATGAGTCATGTAGTGCACTTCCAGATATTGTGGGTCCTTCCATAGCGAACTCCACAAAAACATAAGCCAATAAGTAACATTAGCTTCAATTTTCAAGTCTGGCTGTTTTCTACAATGAGATGAAAGCAATGAAATGAAAGAAGATATAATAATTCTTGAATGAAGTCTACACAGCCCTGTCATAAGACCAACTTCCTTTCTCTGTGTTAATCTTGCTATAGACATCTACAGGACTCAATTCTGAATACAATCAGACTTGCATGATTTCAAGCTTCTGCCATGAAGTAGATGAGGATTGCGCTCTTCTGGGTTACTACGCAGTGCGTAGTGGAAATCAGACTTAACTCACAACCTTCTGCACTATCAACTATGTAATACTTGGAATAATGGTAAGACTTTGCAGCCATATTAGAGACAACAAACAAAACAAACACATGTTAAAAAAAATTGTCTCCATAGAATAAAACCATGATGGGCAGGCATAGAATTGTAAAATAATGAAGACAGCACTATGGCATTATGATTGAACCATTTTCCTTCTTTTTCGCCACTTTCATGGTTATGTTATATTTTTGTAAATTAATGGGACAACAGCAGTATGTCTGGTAATGTACCAGTGCTTAAATGTGAAGCTTTGATTTTAATGTTTCTACAATCATTACACCTTGGTACTAAGATAAATGACATTCAGCAGTAATTTCTCAGAAACGAACAAAACATTATGACAAAACCTTGCACCTCATTTGTACACATATCATTAAATTTTTCTTTCAGCAGCAATTTTTCTGTAGTTTCTGGTATTTCCATTACCACAGACATACAATTCTCAGTTCACCAAAGCAATAATTTGTTGTAAATGAATTACTAATTATTCTGTGATGTATAACACCACTCACTATCAGTAGACAGAGAAAAAAGATGTCATGTTAAATCCCTTCATGCATATGGTACTGTTTTTGTTACCATTTGAGGATGGACCACTGACTTCAGCAAAGACTGCGAGCTTTTTTAGCATATCACAAATTAATCACCTCCTACATCTAAAACTATCTAGTACGAACTATGCCAATACTGTAAAAGATACAGTGTGATCAAATGAGTTAATCAAGGTTCTACTGCAATTTCCAAGTATGACCAAGCACTCTTTCAACCACGCAAATCGAAACCACTTCTACATGCGAAACCAATAAATAAAAATGGACTACAAACAGCTGCTTTGTTTGTGGATTCCATATTATAAACAAGTCATTATTTTCCCAATGAAACAAGAATTTAACTTAAAAAGACATGGAAGAACAGAGGCAGGCAATATGTACCTTTTAGTTGTGAAATATTCAGAAGTATATGCACTCAAGACATCTCATATTTTTCCATTGCTGTATCCACAAAAATCATGCAAAATGATCCAAGATTCTCAGCAATATGTTTTTATTAAAGATTCCATAGTAAGTATTTACTGCACCCAAATTCTTCATGCACAGACATATCACTCAGAATAATGAACACACACTTAACCAGGACTTCTCCAATCAGTTGATTTGAATCCTATGATCCATTAATTATTGACAAAACCTTTGCATTTGAACCAAGCTTGTAGCAAAACTGACATGCTTTATATATTTTAAAATTCCACATACTTCAATTAAACTCTTTTGTAACAATGCATTAAAAATATTAAGTGAACATAATTTCAAAATTTTTGAAAAATTTACAGAGATCCAAACATTAATTTTGTGGCATTTATAAATACCTGTACCACAAGGAGCATCGCAACTGCAAGAAACTAAAGTTACATCAAAAATTGTAAATCATTATGCAGACGAAGTCAAGATGGAGGGTTTGTATTAAGGTTAAAATCAAGTGAAATAACATAGTTTGCATACCCACTTACCACACTTCAATCAAGCAATTTAAGATAATTTGTCCCCCCATCCTTAAAGGATGTCCATATTAAAAATAACCCCAAAGTTTATTCCCAGCACAATGTGTTGCCGTCACATATATTAACTGTATCACAACAGACAGCCTTTCAACAATTCCATCAATTTAATTCATTGCCAAACATGTTCCACATGTCATTCACATTGTCTATACCACAAAACATAACAATTTAAAATTGTGGTGTGATGAATGTACATAAATTATAATGCAATCAAACAAACTCTGAAAGCATTAAAATAACATTAATGAGTACAAAATGTGTACATGTCTATATGTGCTGGTTACAACACAGGGTGTGGACAGTTTAATATGTTTTTTACGTATGGAATGTCATGTGACTCAGGAACATAACTGTGTCAACATGCTCAAATGACTGACAAAAATATGGAGAAGTCCTGGCACAGTTGATTCAACAAACACACTCTCAGATGGCAAAGCTCAAGTAAGAACAGATGAGAGCAGAAGAGAGCAACTTCAAATGGTTTTTACTATTCTAAGAATCAACTTTTTGCTACATTACTGAGTAGTCTACAATCAGTAAAATTACTCATTTTAAATGTTTAAAAGTCACAAACAAGAACTACTTTCTTATCATTCTTCCTCTGAGCAACATGATATCGCATAACATCCTTCATGTTCACACCACAGCTCAATATTTCAAACAGGAAGGAGAAATGGACACGGATACAGAAATTAACCAATGGGAAGTAAATGGGAAGGTCCAAGATAGTCCAAGCTAGCCAACAATTCATCTGAAACCAGATGGCACTGAAAAAAAATTACTGACCCCTTCCTTCAGCTGAGTCAGAGCAGAACAAAATTATGCTGCAATAAAATGTTCATGGTTGCAGCAGTAATAAGTTGATGTTTCAGTGTATGATGAAAAATTGAAAATATGACACAGGCAACACACACACCTTAAACAAATCCAGGTACCCAAGATTGCTGCCTATAATGTGAAAGCAAGCAGTGCAGTAGCTAGGTACCTATCTACCAAAACACACCATGTTACATCCCAACAGGCAGCAATCTTCACAGTCTCTGGTGTGAGGACCTCAAATATCCACCTGTTGCTCTAGACCTTTTATGCTTAATTTTAATGTCAAACTGACAGTCACAAACAGTTCAGTTTCTGTTAAAAAATATGTAGTCTGGTTACAAACCTAAGTCCAAACTGTAAAAACTGTAATGCTGGAACTACCTTGAAAAACATGGGACCTGTCAAAATGGTTTTTAAGTGAAATATGACAAACAAAGAAAACTTTAAGATGCTTCTGAATTTAAGTAATCTCCATTTTTATAATCACTTCAGAATTTAAATTTTTTTGTGGGAAACAAAAGGGAAGCTGAATGCAGAAATACAATTCTTAAAATGCATAATGCTTTCAATGTATGAATATTGTACACCACCAGGATATGGTTCAGGAACTCCTAGAATGTTCAGTCACACAGTTCCTTACTTTGAAAGCGCTTCTATAATATGAAAGGACTGAACTTTCCCAATGGAAACCACTTCAATAATACATGTAATACACACTTTGTGCAGCATACTGTTTTAAAGAATGCCACTTGAAAGAAGGACATCATCTTCATTTTATTGGGCAAATATTTTCTAACAACAAATTAAAGGGCCCATCAATTACGAACACACAATATAATGACGATACCATATCAAAACTCTTAAACCATCCATGTAGAACAGGAACTGTGTACCTGGAAACATCACAATTTGTTTCACAACCCCTTACAAGTTTGTTTAATAAGCAAAATGCACAAAGAATAAAAGTATGGAAAAGTCACCACAACACATTTTTTTTGTTCATTAACCTCATATTTGACACATGCAATAATTTTAACCTCTGACTTTCATGCCATATATTTTCACAAACACAAATGTAAGAACCTATGTCTCAGAGTAGAAGTGTAGTGCTCTGCTTTATATAAGAAAAATCAACAAAATGCAGTCTCCAAGGAGTGAATTAAACTGTACGAATGAAATTCTGTGAAACAAAAGCACAAGAATGCACATACATAGTCCCTGCAGGCATCACACGTTTGTTGTTCTAGAAAAAACAAAGTCAACTACTGTTCGTAAAATTATAAATATCAGTGACAGCCTTATATGTTCATATTCTGATAAATTATGAACACAGTTATTACAACTGTCTTTAAGAAATATGATCCTATCATGCAATGAACATTTTACTGCCCTATTGTGAAAATCAGTTTGAAATTACCTGCTTGTCGATTTGAAAGAACAGCGTCATATTACATTACATAGTTTTTGGTGGTGATTTAGTTTTGAATCAGGTCTCCATCCACTACGTAAAACATGTTAAGTTAATAATACATAAAATTACAGTGACAGGGGAGGACAAAAATAAATTTCCACAAGTGCGCTTAACTCGCAATCATCAGTCACATCTTCATCCATCTCGTCTCACTTACCTCACCACTTAACTGGCAGACTGGCGTTTTCTGTAGCGGCCTTGGAAACTACAAATGTATTGTTTATGAATATCTTACAATACAGCACAGCGCATTTTACACATCAGTGAACACTAAGTCAAGATGCCTGAAACTCACCACTTGTTAACTTTTTAAAACAAAATACATCAAATTTGGAAAAGTGTTATATAACCGAGCTTCATCATAAAAACTGTGAACACTGTGAAACCATGCAACACTTTGCAGTACAAAGTTTTGGGGAAGGCATGGCAGGCAGAATAATTACCAAAATATGAAGCAGAAAAGTTAGTAATGCTGCCCATCCTATTTGACCATCATGCCCATCTCTTAAGAAAATGTTCTTCTTAAATTTAACACTGAAATATCTCCTTTCATTTCCCATATGTAGTTCCACTCCCATAGTACTCTCTCCATTTTCACATCTTGCACACACATACACACAAACCACACTGTGCAGTACTTTAAGTGACTACAAAAGCTTAGTAAGATGCACAGAAGTTGAGTGAAACATTTTACCAACAAAAAACAACTAAAACCCCCCAAAAAACTAAAACCTACATACTAAACCCTAATTTAATTTATAGATACACATGTTATTACATTATGCACTGAGGGATGGAGAATACGCATACACAAATTTTTCTCAGTGTATTATGCCTGTATACGTGGAAAACTCTCCAAATATTTTTTTTTTAGATTAGTGAATATTTATGATACATGAAGAAAGTGTTTCCTGGCAACATAAATCTGTGATCCTCTCACAAATGTTTCCCTTCCTGATCCCCCCCCCCCCCCCCCCCCCCCATTCTTTTTTTTGTGCCCCCCAATCACAAAAAACACGCCGTTGTTTTGCACCCCCATTTTTTGTATCACTCCAACAACAGACACACCACACACACAAACCACACTGTGCAGTACTTTAAGTGACTACAA
>Ga0123354_10005227_pt1 | contig 18789 bp, 12 predicted proteins | sample TergutLab28metaG_2_FD_97872 | JGI IMG/M metagenome (GOLD analysis project Ga0123354, IMG submission 97872) | Labiotermes labralis P4 segment gut microbial communities from Petit-Saut dam, French Guiana - Lab288 P4 | ecosystem: Host-associated > Arthropoda: Insects > Digestive system > Gut ...
ACATTAAAACATTAAAAACGCTCCGACATGTTTCGGTCCTAGGACCATCATCAGGGAGCTATATCGTCCTTGCTAAAGTTACACTATAAAAAGTCACATTAATTTCGCTGTACCAGTTGGGTAATTTCGCTGTACCAATTCGGTATTGTGGCAGCATGCTGCCAATACCCAGCTGGTACAGCGAAATTAATGTGACTTTTTATAGTGTAACTTTAGCAAGGACGATATAGCTCCCTGATGATGGTCCTAGGACCGAAACATGTCGGAGCGTTTTTAATGGTTTATGTGTAAATTTTATAAATTTTATATATGTGCAGTAGTTGGTATAATAATTGAGTAACTTGACAACATGCACGGTATAACAAAGAAAATATGATCTCATCGTATTCAGTGACAACCGAACTACTGGTGCAGTTGCATAAAATTTCTGATTGACCTGTGCCTTTGTACTGCTTAGCTCATTAGTCATTGTAAAAAGGTAAAGGAGTCCCGTTACAGGCCTAGAGTGGCCCAGAGGGTTCCAGGAAGTTAAGGTTCCCAGATTTCATGACAACGGCACAAGATGGTGGTAAGGTTGTCAGCCTTACGCACCGGCCGCATTTACCCCCAGGAAATACTCCTGGTACTCATTTCTGTTAGAGGCTGAGTCGAGCCCAGGGCCATAGTGCAATCGGAAGGATTTTATTTCAATGAAAATTTTCAATGACACCAGCTGGGATCGAACCAGCGACCATCCGACTTGTAGCACAGCACCGTAACAACTGTACTACCGCGGTCCCCTATTAGCCATTGTGTTTTTGTATTTGTAGCTTATGTGAGAAATATGTCTAACTCAGTCTCTGTACCTTATAATTGCCTCTGTTTCCAATGTTAATCTTCTAAATAATCTATAGCTTGTTTTTTATTTCTTTCGAATGTTGACCTCTAGCTGTTTTAAAATAGTTCTACCCTGAAAATGGAAGCAGTATTTTTCCCGAAACTAATAAATTTCCACCAGAGTAGAGGTTATTGCATGCCACCAGAAGGCAGTCTTCATACTCAAAGCTGTGAGTGTCTCAAACCTCTAAACAAAAATGTTCACACTAAATTCAGAGTTATTTATTTGGTCTAGTGTATTTTGTTTTCTTGCAATGCTTCTTAGGATAACCATATGCGAAAAGATCTGAAACTTCAGTGTACTGAAAACAATGTATCTAACAGAGGTGTAAGGTTCTGTTTGTGTTTTAATACTGCCTTGTTGACGTTAAGGTGGTATTAGGCAGGCCGTGTGGTGTTTGCGGCAGGCGTCAGCTGTACACAGGGTCGCATCCAATAAGGCAGAGTGGCGTATCTCATGTTCATATTCTGCTTCAGGGAGCACTAACTTCATAGCGCCTGAAGGCTCACCTTGAATTCTGAATAATTAAAATGTATCCTTTCAGTGTCGACAAGCATCCGGGCTGCCAGCTCTTGCTAATCGTCTGATAATGTTCTGCAGCATAACGTTCAAGAACCTTTTTCAGTAGAAGCACTCCTTGGCTTGGACGAAAATCTCGAAGTACACCTTGTCGAGCTACAATTATACAGTCTGCACTAATTCCTAAAAATTAAATAATTTATTACGCAATCGTAATGAATGTGACTGCATGTAACCCAACTTCGGTTTTGAAACATTGAACCGATTTCCACAAAACTTGGCGTGATCTTAAAGGAAACCCATCTGTTGTACTTCTTAATTTCCTGCAGTGATGTATAACAACACGGTGGTCGTCCGAAGATGTGAGGTTGGAGCGACACTGATGAAAAGTTGATCTTTTTCACTTGGCGTGAACAGTTGTAAGGTAAACTATTCATATTTTAACACAAAACTATTTCTGTAGAATGTGAAATGAAAGTATGACGGCCGTGCGAAAATCTTGTTTAACTTCCGGCCTGATAGCAATCACGAATGAACCGCTGAAGCTAAGTTGCTTCGGCTTCGTAATGAGACCGATCATAAATATGGGCGGGTTTAAGAAGTTATTAAGAAAAACAATTTGAAGATTAAAAATTACACACATGGCTGCGATTCGAATCATAAATTTACTTCTTGCAAAATGAAACTATGATAGATAATCTGCAATTGGGTTGCACATTTATCATAAAAATAAAGCGAAACTATGGTAATAGGATTATTATAATAAAACCAAATAGGTTCATTAATTTCTCAAATTTATTTTGGGAATAAAACTCTACACGTTTCGGACAGTTCCTCTGTCCATCATCAGGAGTTTTGCACTGTACACACAGCAATGGTATGTCATACAATTTTGCTGACAGGTTGCGAGCAGGATCAGGACGTTCCTGTCCTTCGTTGCGTGATACTCACATATCACGCAACGAAGCACAGAATGCACATCCGTAGCAGGGCACTCTTCGCGACATAACATTACACAACACGGCATGCTGCCACAATACCCAACTGATACAGCGAAATTAATGTGACTTTTTATAGTATGACTTTAGCACGGACGATACGGCTCCCTGATGATGGTCCTAGGACCGAAATATGTCGGAGCGTTTTTAATGTTTTAATGTGTAAATTTTATAAATTTTATATATGTGCAGTAGTTGGTATAATAATTGAGAAAAGTTTTGTTAGACAAAAATTATACTTCTATTAATCATTAAAAATACACAACGGGGATGTCTCACCTTAAAATTATCTGTAATGTCAGTTAATCGGTGAAAGGGATGTCAATGCCAAAGATGTTTATGGATGGGGATTGTCATTTATTCATTGAATTTTTAATAAATATTTTGCTAGTACATTCCTGAGAGGTTTCAGACTCACATCTGTTTTTCAAAAGATTCAAATCTCGGTGATGTTAGGCTTTGTTCACTTTCAAAAGAGCGTATATCCCAGATGGCATGAACTTGAAATACAAGGAAACGTTTGCACTTTAAAGTGATATGAAGATGCAGACGAGAGAAGTACAGCTGTACTCTTTCTTTAATCTTGGTACTAGATGGGGTGGGTGGATGTGTGGGTGGTTAAACTACACCTCTGCCGCTTTACTGCCCGGTATGACCATGACACGGTACCCATTTTTTGCAGGCTGGGCGGGCCCCAGACCCGATCTGGATGGATGCGGAAAATTCTAGTACGTTCCTTTCACCAGTCCTTTTCTTCACACTTTATATTCTTGAGTTCTGAAAGTGTTCAATAAAATATTCTCGGGCTAGCATTCGCATCAGGTGGTTCAATGGCGAGTAAACCAATGTTTCGGGGACCATCTTTGTCCTCGTCATCAGGAAACTGACTACCACTTAAGTCTGTCTGCGTCATAATACACCTGCCCAAACCCTTGGTCCATTGCTGGTGGCGAGACAAGAAGGTTGGTGGACGGAGTCAAGTACCTGCTCCGCTCGGCCCCGCTTTTACGTTCATTATCATGTTGGTCACAAGTGACCAGGCCTGGCTCAGTACGAAGCCACCGTCTCTATTAAAACTATTCTTGTTCAGGTGTATTTCAATTGCTTCCTTTGCAAGTCGGTCCAGTTGTCCTGATGTTCTGTCTAATATTGAGGCGCCGATAAAATCGATTAAATATCCCTTGCTGATGATGTGTTTTGCCACTGCTGAGTTCTCTGGTTCATGCAGAGGTACTTATCTCTGGTGTTCCTTACACCTCGTTCTTATAGGGCTTCCAGTTTGTTCTACGAAGAATTTTCCACACACACACAGAATCCGATATACGCCTGGAACCTTTAAATTCTTATCCAGTCTTTCAGTATCTCTGCGGTTTTCCTGTTTGGAGTGTTTTATTTAATTTAGTCACCGCGAAAGCTTTCCACTGACATTTCGGAGAAATATACTACTTTCATTTTTAGGTTTGAAAGAATCTGATCAAATTGCACGGTTTTCGTACGAAACGTCGGCAATCACTTCGCAGTGGAAAACCTAACACATTTCTTGAGGAAAGATTTTTTTCCTGTGTCAGTTTGGTGTTAGATTCTTGTGGAGATACTACCACATTTCTGTGAGGAAAAATTCTTTTCCTGTGTCAGTTATTTTTGGATTATTGTGGAAATTCTATCACGTTTCTTTATGGAAATGAGTTTGTCCTATATCCTTTCCGTTTTGGGTTCTTGTGGAAAATCTTACAAACTTCTTTAAGGAAAGTCGTTTGTCCTCTGTCAATTCCGTGTTTGATTCTTGTTGTAAGGTTTACACGTCACTGTATTCGCAAAGTAGAAAAATAGAAAATGCAGACATTTAATTGCGTTATTGCTATTTACGTTTAACCTGGAAAAGGAAGGGTATTGGTGCTTGTCACATATTCCGTAGCGGTGTTACATTTCAGAGACATCTTCCAGAAGCGTGAAATACAAGGAATGCACAGGAGTTGTGTGCCCCGTTGTATTGACAACACAAGTGGAATCAAGTGAAAAGAAAACAAGGGTCTTGGAATTGGTTTGCTGTCATCGCGTTGCGCTATCGTGTAGATTTCTTTTCAGTTTGCTGCCGGATTTGAAGTAAAGGACACGGCTATCAGATTTTTTGAAAGTTTTGTCTACAAGGTCCACGTAGCAGTAAAGCTTTGTTCTAGAATGAAGTTAGACGTGGTTTTGTTTCAATCACTATCAAATAATTAAGGAATCGCACAGCAGTTATGTATGACAGGTGTTTTTCTGTTCCAAGTTTCGACTAAACAAAACAGTACACTCTTTAAATATTAACTAGAGAATAACACTCATAATATAAAAGATTAAGCCGGTTCCAGTGGTCTCACGGTCTAAGGCGTGGGACTGCGGTCGCCCGCTTCCTGGGATTGAGGTTTCGAATCCCGCCGGGGGCATGTATGTCTTTTGTTAGTGTTGTGTGTTGTCAGGGAAAAGTCTTTGCGTCGGGCTTATCCCTTGTACAGAGGACTCCTACCGACTGTTGTGTGTCTGAGTATGATCTTGAAGCGTCGATAATGAGGAGGACGTGGTCCAATAAGGGCTGTTATGCCGTGTGTGGGGGGTAAAAAATATGGCTAATTAAATCGTGACAGACTACTTAATGAGCGAACGTAAGTAACAGTATTTTAGCTCCACGGTTTACGGAGAGAAGTATTTAAGTTACTTTATTGTGAAAGCGTTGGACACCCACAGCTCATCACTACTACAAATTTGGCGCTGCGCTGCAAATCATGTAATGTTTTTGGTGCACAAATGGACTGCTTGTTTAGCCGAAACACTTAGCAGTGAAGCATTTACAATGCATTCTTTTTGTGATAGTTTAATAATTATTTTCTATGACTGAAAGTTTCTCCTTCTAACGCAACGAGACAACAGTTAAAGAGTTTTCCGTGTTTTATTATTTCGACATTATGTAATGTCTGCAGCTGATACAGCATCGTTATAAAATAAGCTGTAATGCACCCGACATGACGTTTGCTCTCTATTTTCTATAAACGTGGTCTTGAACAAGAGAGGTGTTTACAAAAAGCCTGTTACCGGATAGAACAGCGCTGACGCCTGTCATTATACACTGTCCAACTATAGAGACGTGTCGGAGAAGTTGCAGCAAGAGCTAGGCGCTCCACAAAGCTCAGTCCTCACATAAAGGTTTACTAAATCAACTAGCCTCTGCGTTTGTAAGTAGAGGGTTGTTATCTTCAGAAAAAGAAATTTCCTCAGCTGAGGAAAATAGCCATATTTCGACTGAACCAAGGAATTCTGGCAGGGATGTACACATTTTTTGATCGCCTACAAAATCCGGTATTCTGAGGTGTGATACCATGTAATTTGGTAGAATACTGTGTACATTACAAAGCAGCTGTTACATGGCTCAGGCTGTCATTCACTGACCGTATATCGCAGAGACGCGGGTTTTGATTGTAGGCAAATCTGTGTGGGATCTGTGATGAAAAATTGGCACTGGAACACGTTTCTCTCCGATTATTGCAAATTTGTCTCCACCATTATAATTCCACAAGCACTTAATACTCATTTTTAACTCAAACAATCACGACGCGATGTAATACTAGAAGCTAGCATCGTTTTTAACAAAAGAACTCTCATATTTCGCCAACGTTTCACACGAACACGCTGCCACTACCTAATACTACCTTGAAGGTGGAGGCAACAGATCTCCCCGAAACTGTATTACCCATCTACATAACATAAACTTTCATAATTGACAAACCATTAACCTGAGAACTGCAACAGCGTGAGTTGTAGTAATTTCTTACCAACGTTTCGGGACAAACTTTCGGTCCCATTCTCAGGATTCAAGAATCCAAAAAAAAAAGCTTTTTCTTTTGCATTATTTTGCATAATAGCCCAGAACTCAGCTACTTCGCGACCGAAGCCTGAAATCACGCAAACCGTAAACTGGGTAAGAACTTACAATCCAGATGAAAATGGGAAGGGAGATGAGAGAACGAAATGGTAGCGGCAATAAGACGGGCATGTAAAAGAAGGTATGGTATGGGGAGAGGGAGAACAGAATGGACGGGAGTAGAGGGGAAGGAATGAGACGGAAGTATAGGAGATGAGGAGAGAAGAGACCCATAATAGCCTTACAGTCTGTCTACATCTGTTTTGCTTCTCAAACGACTTTGGTCAAGGGGTTGTAGCACGTGTAGTTTTCTTTTTCATATATATTTTTTTATTTTTCTGCAACACGTGTGGACATACACAAGACTTACTGCCTAAATTTTAAACAAATGATTTATATAAATGAGAATAAACTTCTATTCATCAGTAAGACGCGTTTTAAAATTGTTTGACAAAAGTGATACGGAGAATTAGGATTAAAATAAGAGGGTGTAAGATCTAGATTTTTCGGGCCATATGTGGCGCAGTATTGTGTATAGATGTAATATACTTGCGTCTAGGCTTTGAATCCCCGTTCCAGAATTACTCTTAACGGGTATTATTTCTTATATTTCCGTAATAGTGTTGGCTTGTGCAATAATAATCTCGTTTTCATCTCAATCAGTTACCCTGCACCCTTAACAAATTTCATTAGCCTTGGGCCAAGAATTTAGTACAATCGAAAATTCTAATACCTATCATAAATTGACCTCCCATTTTTAATCCCTCTGGGAGTTCCTTGCTCGGTTGAGTGAAACCCATTTCGAAATGTGGGAATTAAAATTCTGGGAGTGAGCGGCATTTACACGTGATTGATGATGCAGTCGCCACCGAACTGACAGACAGCCACAGTTCAAGAACACGCCACATTAAACTGAGCAGCACCTGTTTCCGCCTCCCAGCCGATGACGTCAGTCCTATCACGCTCCACATCAGCCTACATTTCCTATTCTTTATCACATTTATCTTGAAGTTTCCAGTCATATATTCTCCATGTTACAGATTTCTGAAATAGAATGCTGTGATGTAATCTGCCATCCGCGGGTCTGTATGTCGTACGTTTCAACTGATCGTGACCGCGCTGTACCCACAGGTTCCAGTCTGTTAGTAGCAGTATTGATCTCTTCTGTTGCGTTATCACTGTGAAATATGCTTTTTCTTAAAAACTATAAAACTCTTTCATATTAAAAAGGTAAAGGTAAAGTTTTCCCGTTACATGCCCACTGTGGCCCAGAGGGTGGGTAGAGGTATAGCTCCACTCTTCCATGACCGCGGCACTAGAAGGGGATGGGTGGTCAGCAGCACGCCCCGGCCGCACTTTACCCCCAATAAAGATCCGGTACCCATTTTACAGGAGGATGCGTGGGCCACAGGGCCGGTCTGGACGGGCGGAAAATCTCGTCCCCACCGGGGTTCGATCCCGGACCTTCCAGCCCGTGGTCAGTCGCTATACCGATTGAGCTACCGGGCCCACCTCTTTCATATTACTTTTGTCTTAATACCTTATATATGACTGGAGACTGGATATTGTGAGTGAGGTTTTCGTGGCAATTCTCAGTTCCTGTTGGAACTTTGGCCTGATATTATTTGAAATTAGATCACAAGCGTTCCCTTCCGTGTCCTTTCCAATTCTTTATTTATTAATTATCTTATTATTCGAGATAAATTAGAAATATTTAACTACGAATTGTTAAATAAAGCGTACCGTTTACGATTACGTGTAGGTTATGCAGAAAGATGGAATGTCGGTACTAGTTAAGAGCAGGATCAGAAGATGGCGACAGCAAGAAAAGCGATTAAGGAGTGCTAGTGATTCGGTCGGTATAGAAATCAATATCATTGGTAAAAAATTATGAATCCTGCAAGTCAAATTGTGATAAGAAATTGTCCCCAAGATTCTTAATATTTAGGAGCGGATCAATTCTAATGTTATTTACAGAAATTTAAAGATAACTGGAAACTCAAATTTTTTGTTTAAACTTTACACAAATATTTCACGCGTAATAAATTACTAAGGGACGATGTAGTCGGTACAGTAATTAGGCTACGGTGTGGAGGACCTGGGAATCGGGTTTCTTTTCCCTACAGGGGGTAAGAAATTTTTCTCTCCGCCAAAATTTCGAGGCTGAACCCGGGGCCTAGCCAACCTCCCATTTAACGGACAACGGAGACCCTTTTCCCTGGGATAGAGCGGCTGAGCATGAAGCTGGCCACTCAACTTCATCTAGCGCTGAGAGGTTAATGAGAGGCTTTTTACCTCCAACGCCTATACGCCTTCGCAGCGTGCACACGGATACTGTCACGATATTTGAAACTAGTTTTGCTTTACATAACCCACATTTACTGTCACATGCAGGCTGCCGTTTGTACCACTTAGTTTCCTATAATGTGTTAGTCACATATGCGACGGTTTGGCCTGCCGCAAGGCAGTGGAAACTTTCCTCGTAGAAAAATTGTAGCGTGGCAGAATGTAGCGGGCAATTTGGAGTTCTCATGAAAATTTAACAACCGTTTCAGGCAGCATCAGGGGCCACGCTAGCACGATTTATTGCGTCTCCTGTAGATGGTAGTGCTGTGCATTTGTGGCTCCTTAAGGCTTGAGAGGACACAGAAACACAAAAGATAACAGCCGTTTGTATCTCTGTACAGTACGGTGGCTGAACAGCTGAAACGTGCCAGCTGAGTTGCCCCCAAGGCGCGAAGCCAGAAGCACGTCTCCACCAGGTTTATCTTCGTCCCTCCTTGTTCATATCAGGCAGGTTAGGATGGTAGGTAGGCGTATGTTTCTCTGTGTAAATTTAAGATTTACACCATTATTCAAAAGCCTTCAACTTCTAGGACTACGAGCTTTCCGCACTGTTCAGGGAAAAGTCGGTCACCGTATGTTTACATTAAACTTTGCACCTCTTCGTATATTTCCCACTAACAGTTTAAGGCAGCCTCTTCAACATAACCGAATTTGTGAAAGAATGACTGACACTTTGGCACAACCAATTTGTTGGGACGCCTACAGATTTTTTATATAGTCAAAGAAATTTCCTCTCTTTCAATGGAATTCGGAAGTTCATTGCCCATTCACAACGTCAGGAACTGATTCCTATATTTGATGTTTTTTTGACAGTGCTTCATGTTATGATCCTTGTAAATAACCAACTTGAGCCACAATTATTTATATATGTTTATTTCTATTCTCTACATGTTTCGGGCAGCCATTTGCTCATCATCAGGAGAATTGTTGTATCAGTGCGACACCTGGTTTATGTCACTCTGTATAGATAACCTTCTGGTATGCAGCTCTAATCTCCATACCAGACGGTTAATCAGGTATAACCTGCATATAAGACGGTTAACCAGACGGTCATCTAAAGAGAGTGACAAAAACCAGGTATCGCATTAATACAATAATTCTCCTGATGATGGGCACATGTCTGCCCAAAATATGTAAAGAATATAAATAAACATACATGAAAAATTGTACGTCAAGTTGGTTATTTATAAGGAATTGATTCCTGTTTTGAATCAAATAAGTATATTTACTTCCTCTTACTGTCGTCACGATCCATTTTAACAATATCCCGTCATATAGGTCTAGCTGTTCTAAGGAAGGTATTTAAAGTTTTCCAAACCGAAACAAGTAAGCATTTTATCTTCTCTGCTTTCGTTCTTTATAAAACAATACGTGAAGGAATTGTTCATGCAGACCCAAAAGTGTTTAAAAGCACTTTGAGTGTGTATCAAGTCAGTTCAGATGGCCGACATCTGCTACATCCCTCTCTTGTAGTCTGTGCCGCTTTCCCCGGGCGATTCTTATTCCTTCCCCCTTTTTTGAATGCACGTTCCATTTCACGTAGAAGTTTATTGCTCTACAAGAATGTCGTCTAAAATTTATTTATCGCCCGGCTACAAATGCAGACCCTTGTCGTTATAAAGACTTCACACATTGCAGAAACGCCATGCGCTTTGTCCCCGTCAGAGCACATAAACCGTTTCCTTGGCAGTGATTTGTCACATAAACTGGATAAATATTTTCTCTTGTATGGCACTTGTGGTGCCCAAAAATGTAAGGAATAAAATATACAGAATTATAATTGTGCCTGTTGTTTTGTATGGGTGTGAAACATGGTCGCTCACATTGAGGGGGAACCGTAGGATGAGGATGTTTGAGAATATGGTGTTGAGGAGAATATTTGGACCTAGGAGGGACGAGGAAACAGGGGAGTGGAGAAAACTACTTAATGCGAAGATTAATGATCTGTACTGCTTGCCCAATATTTTTCGGGTGATAAAATCGAGAAGAATGAGATGGGCGCCGCATGTAGCACGTATGGAGAAAAGGAGGGGTTTATACAGTGTTTTGGTGGGTAAACTTGAGGGAAGGAGACCACTTGGTAGACTCAGGCGTGGATGGGAGGATATTAGGATGGATTTTCCGGAAGGGGGATGTGGGGCATGGACTGGATCAATGTGGTTCAGGATAGGGAGAGGTGTCGGGCACTTGTGAATGCGGTAATGAACCGTCGGGTTCCATAAAATGTGGGGAATTTCTTGACTAGCTGAGAACCGGTTAGCTTCTGAAGAAGGACTCTGCCCCGTGGAGTTAGTAAGTAAGTAAGTAAGTAAGTAAGTAAGTTAGTTAGTAAGTAAGTAAGTAAGTAAGTAAGTAAGTAAGTAAGTAAGCAAATGGCACATGTATTCACCTAAAGCACTTTTATGTAAAATTATTACTGCTCTTCAAACAATGTTAATTTATTTGTTACAGGAGAATGGTCAATTTTGCAGTCGTTTATTTAATAAAGGTAAAGGTAAAGTGATCCTGTTACAGACCCGGTATAGCCCAGAGGGTGGGTAGAGGTATAGCTCTACTCTTCTATGACCGCGCCACTAGAATGTGGTGAGTGGTCAGCAGCACGCCCCGGCCGCACTTTACCCCCAGGAAAAATCCGGTACCCATTTTACAGGAGGCTGGGTGGGTCCCAGGGCCAGTCTGGACGGTCGAAAAATCTCGTTCCCACCGGGATTCGATCCCGGACCTTCCAGCCCTTAGTCAGTCGCTATACCGACTGAGCTACCGAGCCCACACACTTAATATATGTATACAAATTACTGAACTCTCCTTTATTTTTTCACCAGATTTGTATAAGCCATAGTAAGGAATACGTGTAATGGTTCCACGGAAATAAATGACGCTTGTTTTGTTTTAGCCTTTAGAAGTCTATAATCAGTAGCAATATATTGCAAAATTTGCAACACAATCAGGTATTTATCTCAGTATTTAACCTATAGGTGGCCGTCTCGTGCAAGAGACGGCCACCTATACGTATGATGATACCAGAGGCTGTGTACTGTAATTTTGACCCCCTGATGATGAGCACATGTGCTCGAAACATGTAGAGGCATGAAATAAAACTTATTGTGGAACAAATTTTGTGCATAAATTTGGTTAAATACTGAGATAAATATACTGAGATGCACGGTCAGCAAAACGTCACAATCAGGTACTCTCGCTGAAGGATTAGCCATGATTTTGTACGGAAGTTTGAATTTGGATTTGAATTTGGGTAAGGTCGACTGTAGTTTCTAGATGTTTCTTGTAAATATTCAGCAGTTGATTTTTTAAACATTACAGACATTATGACAATTTTTATTTAATATACGTAAATGTAAATTTTAGTTTTTACTTGTTGTGTGTCTTTGTACATTGTTAATGGTCAATAAATATTTATTTGCTGGACATGAACACTGCACGAAGTTAAGTACGAATTAAATTTGTCTGGTAAATCTGAGTGATAAAATAGTGACACCAAAAGAAAACTTGATTAACTATTAAATACTTAAGATATTTACATATAATATTATACAGTGCGTTTCGTAATGTTCTCCTTGATTACAAACATTTATAACAAGAAAACCAAAGGACCCGTCTTAATGGAATTGTTCACAGTCACAAGAAAACTGAAAAAGCTTTTTTTTTTACAACTGAAGTTGTTCGATGTGTGCACCACGGGTGACACGGCACACATCGATATGATATTCAAGTTCTTGCCACACACGCGTCAACATGAGTGCTTTCTGCTTGCACAGACACCCAGTTTCAGTAAACTGTATATACAACGCGCGAATAGCCTTTTCTGTAGGCGGTTACTTTGCGTACTATGAACGAAGTGCGCTTTGCACAGTGACCACAGAATTATTCTTATGATGTTCCAACACACAAGACGACTTATCCCCGGAGGGTCCATTTTCTCACTACATACACTCGCATCGCCTAGCAGCAGAAATGTGAACTACGATGGAAAATAACTTACTGGAAAAATTTTTTTTTGAGTTTTTCCTTCTATCTGTACAGGTTTCGTAAAAACGTGTCCTAGGGTTTTCCTGTAATAAATTTTTGCATTCCCGGAGTACGTTATGAAACTCCCTGTGTTGTGGAGCCATATTTGGACATATCTTAATGCTGATGCGAATTACGGTAGGTCATGAAACTGGAAACTTCATCTTTGACAGAAGTTCAGTGTTCAGTGTTAGATATACGAACAGGCAGACAAGTCACATGATCTATTAGACAAACAGGACAAATAGACCTGTCGGTGGGCATACTGGTGATTATTCAAGCAGACATAGGATACGTTGCTGAACTACAGACAACCGTAACAATATTGTGTGACATAAAGCAGTGTTTCTCAACCGCCGGGCCGCGGCCTGGCACCGGGCCATGGCATCAATTATACCGGGCCGCGAGAGGTTCTCATGGAATTTGTCATTTTAGTTTTCTAAACAATTTTCATTTTTATGGTGGAAATGTTCTGAGGAGAAAAATATTCGTGAATGTGTAAAAAAACTGAGACCCAGATGCTGGCCTGAGGAAACTACAATATGCTACAAGATTTCATTAGTGCAGTCATTGATAATTAATTTAAATGTAATTTTATATTTGTCAACATGCTACACCGTATGCACAAGCGTACTAATATTCTTTATGATTATGCCATAATTAATTATTAATACATATGTTAGTTTAATGTATGAACTTAAAAAAAATGGAAAGGTATTTACGAGTAAATTTGTTGGGACCAGGCGCGCGTCTTATGAAAAAAGAATTTACCGGGCCGCGGTCTCACAAAGGTTGAGATTCTCTGACATAAAGCATAGCGCCGTGTTGTCGCCCGTCATTTGTGAAGGTGTTACCAGACACTTATCAGAGACCTTCTCCCCGGAATGTGTTTGCACTCCTCCTGGCCCCGTAGCAAAATCATAAACATAGGCACACTTGTTCAAAATCACCGTTTTTGTCACTGCCCAACACTGTTTTTCCCCAACCAGGGTTCCGCATAACTTCGTTAATGAGTCCGCGAGAAGTCTTGGAATAAATAAAGACAAATTTTGGAAAGTCGCAAAAGCTACCAAACATTCTTGGAGATATGGCGCGGGAATTATTGTTCTGGAAACTTAATCGCTTGCAGTTCGAAATAATTTAGCGGCAATTGATTTACGGTCCCCCCTGTCAGATTTTTTTGTCTTGTGACCGATTTCATCGGAATAAGAAAAATGATTTTGGGCCGTCCTCCGCCGATAAAAGTTTGAGAAATGTGGATCTACTATGTAGAATGGCCCTCACTCAACACTAGAAAGAGCACGTTAAAACAGAATGTGAAGTGGTTTTTGCGGCATCTTGTATAGACCTTATTATTAAGTCTGGCCGTGCAAACTCGTCTTTCACTTAATGAGACACAGAATAATTTTGATAATCCTACATCTGAAAGTTTAAAATCTCCCCGTACTTACCTTTTATTACTGCATCGTGTGTAAAAGAACCTCGTGCGTAATTCACTGCAGCCCACTTCCTAGCCAGCACGGCATTAAATGTTAATTCATACTCCCTTATATGGGGATGTATTTTTTGTAAAGTGAAACATTTTATTCGACCTAAAACTTCCTGTAATGGAATTCTTGCTCAGAACATTTTCTGGACAGAAAAAAATAACTTCACCCTCCCAGATGCCTTTAAAGTAGGCTGCAGCGGACAGCAGTGCATAAAACATAAGCTGTAGAGAATTTCGTCTTTATAGACGGAAGGTAGCAGAGTTCAGACCTAACCGTGATATCTGGTGCGCGATTGTGAGACTTCCGCTGCCTCCTCCTATTTCTACTTTAAACAAATTTACGGATTTTCAAGGAAATGTGCAAGGTCACTTAGAGCAGTGTTTCTCAACCGACGAGCCGCGGCCCGGTACCGGTCCCTGGCATCAATTATACCGGGCCGCGAGAGGTTCTCCTGGAATTTGTCATTTTAGTTTTTGAGCAATTTTCATGAATAAATGTTTTATAGTGGAAATATTCTGAGGAGAAAAATATTCATGAATGTGTCGGAAAACTCAGACGCATATGCTGGCGTGAGGAAACTACAACATGCTACAAGATTTCATTAGCACAGTGACTGATAACTAATTTAAATGTAATTTTATATTTGTCAACATGCCACACCGTATACATAAGTGAACTAATACTCTTTATAATTATGCCACAATTAATTACTAATACTTATGTTAGTTTAATGTATGAACTTAAATTTGGAAAGACACTGACGAGTAATCTGTTGGGACCGGGCCCTCGTCTTATGAAAAAAGAATTTACCGTGCCGCGGTCTCACAAAGGTTGAGCAACAGTGACTTAGTGAACAACTTAACGCCATAATTGTATTGCCTACCGTTTGTACTGGCAACAGGAGCAGGGCGAATTTACGAGACGGGAGCGAAGTTAGTGACATTTTCTTCGAAAACGTGATATGGTGGTATCATAAATGTGAAAATTTTACTGGATTCGTGCTTACGTGAACTGTAGAATAACAACACACAAGACGCGTGGAAAATTGTTTAGTTATAGGGTAACTGGCGATAAGTGAGAAACCATTAGAAGGAAAAATACGAAATTTCGTACGCGTCATGATGTTTTCAGCACTTGGCTGTAGGTCAAGAATTACAAACCTGACAATAATGCGAAAATCAATATTATGCCTGGCAAATTTAACACACACAAAGTCTATACTATACTAAGTTAGTAAAAAATGAAATGAAGCAATAATAGTAGTAATAATAATAATAATAATAATAATAATATTTGAACAGAAATTCATCCAATATGAAGTAGTATAATATTAAATAGTGTACGTCAACACAATCACTTTATTACTCAAGGTAATTACAAGGCTAAATGTTTCGGCTATAGATTAGTCATCCTCAGGCCTATTTTGTCAATTGTGTCACAAGATGCTCTGCAATGCGTAGCATCTTGTGACACAATTGACAAAATGGGCCTGAGGATGACTAATCTATAGTCGAAACATGAAGCCTTGTAATTACCTTGAGTAATAAAGTGATTGTGCTGACGTACAGTATTTAATGTTATGTAACGTTACAAGCACATCGTGATGCTTCCATTCAAATATGAAGTAGGTTTGTATTTTCTGCCTTCGTTGTCTCCTTGTCAACTTTTATTGCCCATTTAGGTGTGTTCGCAAAACTGCGAAAAGCGACTCGTCATATCCGTCTTTCCGTCTGTCCATCCGTCTGTCCGCATTGAACAACTACACTCGCACTGCAAGGGTTTTCGTGAGATTTCACTTTTGAATATTTATATTTAAAAAAATCTCTGTAGGAATTCCTATAGTAAAACCAACCAGATGCACCAATGTATCAAATTTATTTATTTTAGAATGGCACTCTACATGTTTCGGACGGTCTTTCCCTCCATCATCAGGAGTACAAGACCGTACATACAGCAAAAGGCAGTCAGCAGTATCTGTTTGACACATGCCTGTTGCTGTATGTACGGTCTTGTACTCCTGATGATGGAGGGAAAGACCGTCCGAAACATGTAGAGTGTCATTCTAAAATAAATAAATTTGATGCAGTGGTGCATCTGGTTGGTTTACTACAGGAATAATATTACGATGCACGGCCCTATGAACGTCAAATCTGTGTAGAAAATTCGGGTTTCACTAAAACCTGTCAAGAATAACGGGTAATTTACGTGCAGACCAGTAGACAATTTTGACCATATCTCGCTGAATACGCCTTATAATGAGAAATCTTTCGGGCAAAAGTTTTAAAGAAAAATCAAGACACATATTTTAAGCTCAAAAGTTTTTTTTTCCGAAAATCGTGCCGTTTATGCGATAATATGGGAAAGTATGGTACAGCCGGACAGGACACAAATAACAATATGGAGCATGAGCACTGAGTACTGGATACCGAGGAATAAAAAAGCACACTCAGAATATATAATACTTATTGCTTTTCCACAGCAAAAATGGTCGCACGAATGCTCCTCGATGTTTCATTATACTTCCATTGCCTGTCTTATATCTATAATGAACCTACCATTCCTAATACCTACGCTCGTGTTGTCCTTGGGACCATACTATTGTGTTAATAGCACACGTTTGCTTTATTCAGAGCATAAAAGTGAAGACAGCCCTTGTCCACGTCATAAAAAATTAAGGAGCGCGGATTAGCTCCATTATTTCTTAACGTCGTCACTGGATGGACGTCTGTCTGCACCTGTAAGCTTTACAGCAGAATGAAGGGTCCCCCAGTTTTTATTTAGCAGGAGGGTGGGTGGGTACAGAGCCGATATGGGCGTTTCGGTTGAAAGACAATTGTTTTGCTGCTGTTGGAATTCAAACGAAGGTTCGACGTCCATCCAGACGGTAGCGTAGTCGCTATGTCGGCTACGCTTACCTGGCTTTTCTTACCCAACCGAGACCAGCCGTACCAAATATAACCACGCCCTTTGTTCCCCAGAGATTCGAACATTTTCGCGTTTATATTTCCCAAGCCAAATCTCATTTTATATAAAAAAGACAGCCGCAATTTTTTTTCTAAATTCCTCTCGTCAAAGCGAATTGGAATAACCTCGTGTACCATTTTTAAACCACATTTAATTTGTGTGTAATGAGATTATCGTGGTTGGAAGATATTTATCAGAGTCAAAAAATTGTAGACCCTTTGTGGCTGCGTTTCTCCTAGTACGGAGGTTTATCTATATCTATAGCGCAGCGGATTATATGTGTTTGAGTGACGTAACGAGGAAGGAAACATTATTCTGAAAGGGACTAAAAGAATGGAATTTATCTGCTTAGTGCGACTTGTCTCAATTTGTCAAGCGCCATGGAAGTTTGTGCAAAGAAAACAGTTGCTGAGATACAGAATTATCCTGCAGTCAGTTTAGCTTAAATGATCTGGGACTTTATTTCAACGATTTCTCACAAACAGGATTTCAACTCTGAAAGGCAGTGATGGATCTACTTTCCCTGGCACATGAAGTCAGTACAGTCAACAATCTTCGTGAAAGAGCAAGATTTCAGGTTTCACGGGAGCTGGCTACGAACGTAACTGGCTTCTGGAATGCGACGGCATTTAGTCTGATAGAAATTTACCAAACTTTCAGAGCAAATTATTGCTTCATTCTTCACGGTGAAGAAATATCCTCTCCTCTAAGATTGGATTGGTATTTTGATCTTGGTGTGGTACATCTTCCGTTCTATAGATTTATGTTAATGAGTTTGTTATCAGACAGGTGTAGGAAGTTGCACGTACTTACTGCCATATTGAAGGGACTACTGTTACCATGTCTCGGCTGTTACTTGTAGCCATCTTCAAGGAATACTGATATACAAAGACGTATATATATATATATATATATATATAATTTTTCAAATGAAGCCAACTAGGTGCACACTACTTCTTAGTATATTTGTTTAAAATTCTGTACATGTTTCGGGCAACTATGTGCCCATTATCAGGAGAACTTAATGTGTCTATGCGACACTGGTATTTTTCACTGTGTATGGGCAACTGTCTGGTCTGGAGACCAGACAGCTGCCCATACACAGTGAAAAACACCAGTGTCGCATAGATAAAGTAAATTCTCCCGATGATGTGCACATTGTTGCCCGAAACATGTACAGAAGTTGAAATAAATATACTAAGAAGTAGTGTGCACATAGTTGGTTTTACTTGAAAAAGATTATACTAGGTTTATACATACATACATATATATATATATATATATATATATATATATATATATATAAACACCAGTTTGTGTAGTGGCCGGTAGAGTCTGACCACTAGATTTTGCTTTAGCTCGGTCTGGAATTAATGAGCGGAGAGCGGTAGGTTCCCTGCCACCAGTAAAATCAAATATTACCTTCGTAGCTGCATACGCTGAGGCGAAGCGATAGGGAGCCAAGTGGGATATGGCCGCAGTTGGTATTTGCATAGTAAGTTTTCTGCAGTTACGTAGCTATAAGCTGTTTACTAACATTGGCTGGTTTCGATCATAGCCATACTGGCTCTAAGGTCTAATGCTTACTAATAAACTAATGAACAGGGTAAATGTTACAAATTTATATATATATATATATATATAGAGAGAGAGAGAGAGAGAGAGTTAAAATTTGAC
>Ga0123354_10005228_pt1 | contig 18789 bp, 21 predicted proteins | sample TergutLab28metaG_2_FD_97872 | JGI IMG/M metagenome (GOLD analysis project Ga0123354, IMG submission 97872) | Labiotermes labralis P4 segment gut microbial communities from Petit-Saut dam, French Guiana - Lab288 P4 | ecosystem: Host-associated > Arthropoda: Insects > Digestive system > Gut ...
CTTATTTATTGGGTTTTGAGCCTTTATGAAACAACGTAAAACTATAAATTGGCGGAGAGAGAGGGATTCGAACCCTCGGTGGAGTTTAACCCCCACACTCGCTTAGCAGGCGAGCACCATCGGCCTACTCGGTCATCTCTCCAATCTTGGTTTCTGGTTTGCTGGCGGAGGGAGTAGGATTCGAACCCACGGTGCTTGCGCACAACGGTTTTCAAGACCGCCGCCTTAAACCACTCGGCCATCCCTCCATAGCGGCAGATACATACCATCTCAAAGGAACACTGTCAATATTACTCCCTGTTTGGCAAGCGATGATTTGATTTTGGCGTTGAGGATCGAGATGCAGTTTTGTTTCCAGACTGTGGCGCAGACTGGATCAGCCTGCTGGCCTAATGGAATTCGCCGGAGAAGGCCTCATCTTTGCTACGTCCTTGAAGGACTAGCCAGTTTTCAGGTTTGCTTCCCCGTGGTCCGACCTGTCTGGCCATCATCAGCACATCCACCTGCATCGTCCGCATCTTGACCAGTTGTTCACGCATTCGGCGCAGCATCAACACCTCCTGCTGGGCTTCGCTCTTCACCGCCGCAAGCTTCCATGACGATCACTCCCGGCTCGCGGTTGGCGAAAAACTCAACCAATTATCCTCGCCTGAGTTGACGGCGGCAGATCTCACCCGTTTTCACATCGACCCAGTGCAATTGGTCGGGCAGCAGCGACGCATTACTGTGCCGCCGCCCCCTCAGAACCGGACAAGCGAGTCACCCCGCATCCGGCTCAAGCCATTCTTCAGCGCCATAGAGCGGCGCCGAATAATCTGACAGAGCATTTCACGATCCGACGATGAGTAAAGTAGGGCGCCCATGCCGGGTCAAACGGATTGGCCAGTCCCCGAATCTTGACATGTCGTGTAATCGCGATCGTCATTGCGCGGAAGAGACGGATGCCGACGCTATTGTTCTCAGCAGCTCCTCTCTTCGCAGCAAAGTCCCAGGACCGCTGCCCGTATTGCCGGAAGCATCCCCTCCTCGCCCATTGGGCTCCTTTCGCGGGATGCCTGCGCTTTGCCCACTTCCAGAGCAGTTGCCAGACTTGCGAGTCTATCGATGAAAAGGTCGCTTTTGCCGCAACGTGACGGTGATGCATGGCCCATCCCCGGATGACCAGGTTGAGTTTGCGAATCAACGTCTCCTGCGCGGCGCTTGCATTCCCTTTGACGATTTCCCCGATCTTGCCGAGCAGCGACTTGATGCTCTTCTTGGCTGGCTTGATCAGCAGTTTGCCGTTGTGCTTGCGGCCAAGGAAATCGAATCCCTCCATTATGTTTGCGATTCTGGTCTTCTCTTGACAAGAGTTCCAGACCCCGTCCAGCACATCTTTTGATGCGCCTGTCGCCACCAAGTCGTCAGCATAACGGACGACGTCGAGTTGCGCCTTGCTGCTTCCAACCCATCCAACGCCATATTCGCGATCACGGGCGAGATGATGCCGCCCTGGGGGGCGCCCGCCCGGGGGGTTTCTCTTCGATATATCCGGCTTGAAGCCATTTGCGCAGAATCTCCTTATCCATTGGCATGTGCTCCAGAATCCAAGAGCGACTGAAGTCGTCAAAACAGCCCCGGACGTCGCCCTCAAGAATCCATTCCGGCGATAAACGCTTGGCCAGAACGATGAAGCATTCCGTTCCATCTGGCCGCCGAGGTCGACCATATCTTGCCGTCTACCCCCGGCGTTCTCTTGCCGCTATACGAGCGGGTCGGCATCCGTTGCAAGGCTTTCGCCTTGCCCCATCGGCTTTCCCGGACTGCCTTGGCGATACGCGCCAGCGTTGTTCGCCGTCATCCGCCTTCCCTCGGATAACGATTAATCAAGGTTCTCACGCCATGAATGACCATGCGGAAGTCTGCACGCTTTCGCGTCAGGCAATGTCTCAGCCTGTATCCCGCCCATTACAGACGAGCCTTCGCTTGCTCCGCATTCCTTTACCCACAGAACCAACAGCATCCCTTGCGGTTTGCCTGCCGTCGTACGGCGGCACTATGGGCTTACCCTGTTCCGCGTGCATCTCCGGGCGGGGCGGACCCTTCCTCTTCGCCGGCGGCAGACCGTCCATGGCGGCCTAATTTCAAAGACCACTCCTCGCCGCATACCTTTTGGTTCCAGCCTGTCGGCACCTTTGGCTGGTCAAAGTTCACTTCTGTTGATCGTGCCCGCCCATCCCTTGCTCCTCTCCGCCTCTGTGCTGGCAGATTCCGCCTTGCCTCACGGTTCGGCGTGCCGGTTTACCGGCGGCTACGTTGTCCCCGGAGCTTCATGCCGAGCTGTTGGCGGCTCCGCATGTCCGGGTAGGGAACGGTTGATGGAACAACCGGTTTCATCAGATCAGATCATCTCTGCGAAACAGAAACGCAAGCGACTTCAGGTCGCACGAAAATCCGCTTTGCCAAATCCGAACCAAATAATGTATCTTGCATGACGAGCCCTCCTGACCGTTTGTGGTTTATCTTGACCTCCACCTTGGCGCATCGATGCCGTCAGGTCCAGCGAGGGCTCTTTTTTCTCCCCCTTGGCAACCAAGCCCATCAAGGCCGATATCCGCCTGGTGGCGGTCGCCAACCGAGGCCTAGAGGCCGCAGTCCGGGAGATGCGCTTCAGCGAGGACCCGTGCTACCGGCTCAACGTCTTGCCCGTCTATCTGCCGCCCCTTCGGGAACGAACGGACTGACATCCCGTTGCTGGCCGAACACTTCCTTCTGCGATATGCCAAGGAAAACAACAAGGATATCATCCAGATCTCGACGCCGGCCATCGATTTGCTGGTCCAGTATCACTGGCCGGGAAATGTGCACGAGCTACAGAACTGCATAGAGCGGGCGGTGCTGATTTACGACGCCCCGTCGATCAAATCGATCCACCTGCCGCCTTCCCTGCAGAGCATGGACAGCTTGCCCGCCGACAAGTCCCCGTGTCATTGGCGGCGGCGGTCGAGCATTTCAAGCGCGAGCTGATCATTGAGGCACTGAAGAAAAACAACGGCAACCAGACCAGGGCAGCCAAGAGCCTTTCGACCAGCCTGTGGATCATCAACTACAAGATCCACTGCTACGGGATCGAACCTAAGCATTTCAAGGTCAAATAGGAAATATGCGCATTCTGCTCCATGTCTGCTGCGGGCCCTGCACGGTGTATCCTCTCCGCAGGCTCCGGGAAAAGGGACACGAGGTGGCCGGTTTTTTTCACAATCCCAACATCCACCCCTACCAGGAGTTCCGCCGCCGCCTCGACGCGGTCCTCCAGTTGGCCGAGGCGACCGGTTGCCCGATGGCAATCGATGACCGTTACGGCCTCACCGAGTATCTGCGCCGGGTCGTATTTCATGAAGCGGAGCGTTGCTCCTTGTGTTATGAGATGCGCCTGACCGCGACGGCGATCAAGGCGGCCGCCGAGGATTTCGACGCCTTTTCCAGCACCCTGCTCTATTCGAAATACCAGAATCATCAATTACTGAATACCTTGGGCGGGCAGTTGGCGGCGGCAAACGGGATTGGGTGGTATTATGAGGATTTCCGACAGGGTTGGCAGGAGGGAATCGACGAATCCATCCGTTTGGGTTTGTACCGGCAGCCCTACTGCGGCTGCATTTACAGCGAACAGGAACGTTACGACCAACGGCTGCGCAAAAGGAAAGAATGAACTTGGGCGGGTCGGGCCGCATCCGCGTTCATATGGCAAGCATACTTGGAGATGGACATGGACAACATCATTGTGCTGGCAACCAACAACAAAAACAAATTGAAGGAAATCAAGGAGCTGCTCAATGATTCTCCGGTGACGGTCAAATCGCTTGACGATTTCGGCCCCATGCCGGAGGCAATTGAGGATGGCGCCACCTTTGACGACAACGCCTACAAAAAGGCGCTGCACTATGCCAAGATTTTGGGTGTGCCGTGCCTGGCGGACGATTCCGGCCTGGTGGTCGATGCCCTGGATGGGCGGCCCGGCGTCTATTCGGCCCGCTATGCCGGCCCCCAGGCGAACGACTGGGACAACTGCGAAAAACTGCTCGGGGAAATGGCGGGCAAGAGCAACCGGGCCGCCCACTTCGTCTGCGTCCTGTCGTTGGCCACCCCGGCGGGTCCGGCCCTGACCTGGGAGGGTCGCTGCGACGGAGAAATAGCCGCTGAGCGGCGGGGCCAATCGGGTTTTGGCTATGACCCGGTCTTCTTCTTCCCCGAGTTCGGCAAGACCTTTGCCGAGGTCTCCATGGACAAAAAAAGCCAGGTGAGTCACCGGGGCAGGGCCCTGGCCGAGTTCGTCGCCGAATTTCCCAAGGCCCAAGTCTGGTTGCGCCAGCGCCTGGCCGAGAACAAACCGCCCAAACCCGACCACAGCCAGTTCGAACACAACGACTGGTCTAAAGAACGGATGTGCTGACAGGACGCCAGGGGCCGATCCCCTGAAGGCAACAGCCCAAAAAAGCCCTTGCTCAGCAAGGTTCTCAGTCTTGTTTTTGCGGGCGAAGTACACTATAGTAGCGGCCATGTCGGCTGGATGGCATCCCACAGCCGAATTTGGCGGGGGAGCACCGCCCGGCCGCCACTTCCATTGCCTGACGAATTCCTTTGCAGGAGAGGGGATCATGAAGAATAAAGTTCTTTTTCTCGGTTCGGTTCTGCTCACCGCCACCTTGGCAGGATGCGCCGCCACCACCATCAACCCCAACTACAGCTCCGCCAACCCCGAGTTGATGTTCATTGGCAAGGATGCCCCCGCCGAGAAGCCCGCGGAGAAGCTCAACCTCGGCTCCTACTGTCTCAACGTATCCGAAAAATGGAAAGTGGACGGCAAGACACCGGATGGGCAGACCATCTGGACCAAGGACAGTTTTCGTAGCGCTGTGCCGTGCCGGTGAACCGGACAGCCGACACTTTGCCGTGCAAGTCGACAGCAATGAACGCATTGTATCGTATTATCGGCGGCCTGGTGATCACCCTGTTGGCAAGCCACGCCGAAACGCAGGCCCAGCAGAAACGGAAGATCGTCCTCAGCGAGAACCAATTCAGGGAATCGTTTCTTGAGAAAGTCACGGTCTCCGGAGGCGTTCGGGCCGGGTTCATGTACAAGAGCTCCCTAGAGCGGGTCGACGCGAGCCAGCTCTACATCTACCTTCAACGCGATCTCGACGATCCTCAGGACATGCTCTGCGTGAACATGGTCAGCCGGGACGGCCGCTATGCGGCTTCCTGGCAGTATGCCATCGGCAGTCAGCCGGTAGGCGCGATCAACGTCGACCTGCCCTCGAAATACCGGGAACAGATGTCGAGCTACGCACCCGATGCCCTGGTGGTGTTGGCTGGGATCGCGAAGCAGAACTGCGCCGCGCCGGATCTGAAATATATCCCGGCCAGTTGGGGAGAAAGCAACATGGCCGACTATATCCTCTATGTCAACTCGGGCAACACCGACACGGTCATCGGCGTTCCCGGCCGCACGGAGCGGATCCCCTGCGCCAAGATCGCCACCGACAGCACTATTGCCTACGACACCCAATGCCTCATCGGCAAGGAAGTGCTCGACGAGCCCAAAAGCATCTTTCTCGTGCGCAACAGCTTCGGGAATAAACTGCCGAACGTGGAATTTCCCGTGAGATAGGGCGTGGTCCTCCGCAAACCCTGCAAAGGGGCCTTTTCGATCATCCGCAACATTGTCCTTGCCGCTGTCCTCTATGAGCCGGAAAACAGGAAGTTTTCCGTTCTGGCAGAGCGCTATCCTAAGACACTCAACTGCATCACCGTTGTTTTCTGTATCTACCTGGGATTTCTGGTTTTCCTGATCGCCAAGATCGTCATCAACACCACGACCACCGGCTCGTTCATCCTGACCGCCCGCACGGAGCAGATCGAATACCAGCCCGAAAGCGTCGCGCCGCCGCGCATTCCCCTGCACAATGCCACCGTGCATTGGGAGGAAGAGAGCACTGAGCGCTTCGATCCCCTGGCCTCGGAGGCATCCGCCTCGAAATCCCTGGCCATTCCGGGTAGCGGTTCCGTGCAGATCCAGGGCAAGTCCCATATCGTCTTTTCCAGGATCGGCCGGGGGACCCTACATATCCAGATCAAGAGCGAAAACCCGATGGTGGTGTACAACGACAAGGACGAAGCCGTCTCCAACCTGCCGCCCACTGTCGAACTGGTGCTGAACGACCCCGAGGCCCTGCTTGGCCAGGACATATCGTGGAAATACAACCTCGACGGCCCGCTCATCGTGGGACGGGTGCCGACCTACGGCGTCCAGCAATTAAGCGGTCTGCTGATCGACGGAGAAATCCAGATGGTCGCAAGGCAACTGTTGTCCGGAAACCACTACAAGGTCGACCCGTACAAGCTGCAACTTGGCGATGAAATTCAATTTTTACCTAAAAATCCCAAAACGAGCGGCATGGTCACCTTCGACACCAACCGCGGCCTGCAGATAGTGGCCATCGTCGAGGCCGACTCGGCGACGGTGAAAAAATTCAGAGCGACCCACATTCAAATCCAGAACAACCTCTGGTCAAAACTGGGCAAGGATGAAGAGCTGGTGATCACCTGGGCAGTGTTGCTCACCGTGCCCGGAATACTTGTCTTTTTGTCGCGGCTTCTCGCCTTCCATGCCCTGCATGTGAAAAAATGAATAGACTTTTTTCCTCCCTCTCCGTTTGCCTCGTCGCGTGTCTCCCCTGGACCGGCTCCCTGCTCGTCGACCTGAGCCCCGCCATGGCCTCGGACGCCTATATCAAAACCGACAACAACGAGACCGGCCAGGGAGTCCTTCGGCAGCGCGGCGAAGAATGCCTGGTCATCGCTCCGCTGCACGTGGTCGACAATGCCCTGCAAATCGACCTTACCCTGGCCGACAAACGCCGATACCCGGCGGAGATGATCGAGTCCTTCCCCGGCGATCTCAGCGTACTCCGGATTACAACCGCCGATCCGATCCCGTGCAAGTCCGGCGCCTACTATGCGAACATCCCCCTCGCCCCGCTGCTGGAGGCTGAAAAGAGCGGCGAATTGCGCATCATGCTCGCCGACGGCAGCATCCGAATCGTCCCGGTCAATATCGTCGGCTACGACCAGTTCCGTGCCATCCTCATTGTGCCGCAGGATGCCAGCACTCCCCTGGCCAAGGGCGAGAGCGGCAGCCCGCTCTACATTGCCGGTCAGTTTGCCGGTATGCTCCTTTCGGTCAGCAACAATATCGGCAATGTCGTCCGGAGCGACGCCCTGGCCCAGACGGTGGCGCTCTTCTTCGAGGACAAGGCCCGCCGGACGACGACTGCCGTTGCCCCGAAAAAAAGCGCCCTGCCGATGGCGGAAAAAATCCTGCTCAAGGAGATGGCCGGCAAGGAGCGAGAGTTCAGCGGCATAATCGCCAAGAGCGCGGCGGTCGAGCATACCATTAAGCTGGAGGGCAACAGCCCGGTGCGGTTGAGTTTCATCCCGACCGGCGATGCCGAGCAGTTCAACCTTGAGATCCTGGATTCAGCCCGGCGGATCGTGTACCAGAACAAAAACCGACCACTCAGCGGCACCGATGCCGCCCGCATTCCGTTCACCCCGCCCAGAAGCGATGTGTATTCGGTGTTCATCATCGGCGCCAAAGGGGAGGGAAAATACGCCTTCACGGTGACGCCCATCACCACCAATGCCCAACTCCGGGGCCAGGCCAACGCCCTGCACCTGGGCGGCGGGGCGGTTCAGGGCCTCATCGCCCAGGGGGCGGTGGCCGAATATTCAGTGACACTGGAGGAAAACAGCCCGGTTCGGCTGGTCCTGCCGGCCTCGGAAGATCACCTGCGGTACAGCCTGGACCTGGTCGATGCCGCCGGCCGGTCCGCATATCGGGATGCGGCCTGGGTGCACAGCGCGGGCGACCCGGTCACCGTTGCGTTCACCCCGCCCAAGACAGGCAGGTACACGATCCGGATCAAGGGCGTCGAGGGAGAAGGGGCCTACGGGCTGCAGCTGCTGCCGATCGCCAGCAATGCCCAGCTGCGTGGCAAGGCCAACGTGCTCGCCATCGGTGAAGTCCTGGCGGAAGGCGTCATCGCCCAGGGAGCTGTGGCCGAATACCGGCTGCAACTCGAGGCGCTGCAACCGGTCCGTTTTTATTTTTCAGGAGCCGGAGATTCGGGTAAATTCACAGTAGATATTGTCGATTCGGCTGGCGGGCCCGTCTATCTCAACCCCTCCAAGCAGTACGACGGCACAGAGTCCTTCGCCATCCCGTTCGCCGCTCCGAAGACAGACATCTATACGCTGCGCCTGACGGGGACGGACGGCGAATGTAGGTATACGATCGACGTTCGCCAAGGAGCCCGTCAGGATTGAGTTCTCCCTCGCTTGCCGAGGCATCCGGACAGACAAGACCGTGGGGACATGCGACCGCGACCGCAGTGCCCGGCCCGCCCTCGACGGATCTGCATTTCAGCAGCGCCAAATGGCCCCCCTTCTCCATGACGTCCTCCACGCGGCCCATCTCTTCTCCCTGCCCAATGTTTATATCAGGCTGCGGCAGGCCCTCGACAACCCCGAATACACCGTGGCAGAAGTTGCGGCCGTTATCGAGAAAGATCCGGCAATGACCTTGCGGCTGCTGCGCATCGTCAACAGCTCTCTCTACTCCTTTGTGGCCCGAGTCGATACGGTCAGCTTAGCCCGAACTTTGGGCGGTCAAAATAGCTGAAGGCCAGTATTAGTGCGGGGTTGGAGCATATTCGTTGCAAACTTTGCACCCATGTAGTTTGTATTTTTCTGTTGAAATAATTCGATAATTATACTGCATTTTCCCCATGTATATCGAATCCATACCCAATCGCAACTCGCCACCGGCCATCCTGCTGCGCGAATCCTGGCGCGAGGACGGCAAGATCCGCAAACGCACTCTGGCCAACCTCTCGGCCCTGAGGAATTGCCGAAAAAACACAAATTCCACCCGTCTCAGAAATAGACGCCCTTGATCTCGGCGGTCGTCTCCTCCGAGGTTTGGGCGCCGATCGCGTCGGCAATCCGCCGGGCCTCCTTGATCATGTCATTGAGGCCGATTCCCTTCCAGCCGAAACCGCAGAGATGGAGGTCGGGATGGGCGGCCTGGACCTCGCCGCGCCAGCGAAGGAGTTCGGCGTAGCCGGCCTCCAGTTGCGGAATGCCCGATGCGGGCCTGAGCACGGCGGCATAGATGGGCCGCGGCAGCGTCATCAGGCGGCGAAGATCATCCCAGACCGCCTCGATCAGTTCCTCATCCGTGCACTCGAGCCGTTCCGGATGCCGGCGGCCGCCGACCAGGGCTTCGAGCAATTGGCAGCCGGCCGGGGCGCGGCCGGGAAACATATGCGAGGAAAACAGCGCCCCGAGGGTGAAACGCTGCTCCCGCTCCGGCGCCAGATAGCCGAAACCAAAGGGAATCTGGGCTTGCTGGTCAAAACCTAGCAGTACCGAGAGAATCCGCGCCTCAGGGATGGCCGCCATCGGCGGCGGCATGCCCGGCAGGGCAGCGGCCATCAAGGCCAGGCAGCGGTTCGCCGGCAGGGCCAGGACCAGATGGCGACAGGACAGCTCTCTCTGGCTAGTAGCTACCTTCCACTCGTCATCCTGCCGGGAAAAACCTAGGACCGGGGCGCCGCAGGCGAGCATCTCCGCCGCTTGCAACTTTGCTGCCAGCCGCCTGGGCAACAGGCCCATCCCCTCCTTGAAACTGGTCATGGCCGGCAGCCCTTTTTTCCCCCTCCTTTCCTTGCGTGCCGCCCGCATCCTGTTGAACAGGCCTCGGATCACGGAACCGTACGCCCGCTCCAGTTCCCGCACCCCCGGCATCACCGCGTCGATGGCGAGCCGTTCGATATCTCCGGCATAGGTGCCGGTGAAGACCGCGTCGGCAAAGGGCAACAGGGCAGGGCCGAACCGATGCGCCACCCACTGGGCCACGGTGGGCTCGCCCGGCAGGGGCCGACACCACAGGTCGCCTAAAACTCGCAGCTTTTCCATCCAGGACAGCAAGGGTTGACGGAGGATCGCCAGCGGTTTCTGGGGGATGAGTTGGAGCCGACCGCCGATGCAGACATAGCGGACAAACCTGGCCAGGGGGGCGATGGTTACCTCGTCTTCCAGTCCGGCCAGGCGGATCAGTTCACGGCTCTCGGCACAGTTGTCGAGGAATCCATGCGGCCCCCATTCGGCCAGATAGCCGGCTTCGCGGAAGGTGGCTATGGCCCCGCCCGCCTCAGTCGCCTGCTCCAGGACCAAAAGACGCGCCGTTGGCTGCAACTCCCTGACAAAGGTTGCCACGCTCAGGCCGGAGATGCCGCCGCCAACGATACCGATATCGTATTTGCCTGATTTCATAAAAACATTTTAATCTTGCTGGCCGCAGTCGGCCGATGAACGGTTGTCTTGACAGTCGATCATTCGTGCTTACCATGTTGCCCGGATAAAGGAAAGATCCTTTATCCCCTTGGTATCTCCGGAAAATTATGTCTTTCCGGTCAACAAAACAGCCCTTGTACCTTAAAGAGGAACAGCCCCATGACAGCATCACAGGTTGAAACCAAGCAGTTTCAGGCGGAGACCAGAAAGGTCCTTGATATCGTCATCAATTCACTCTACACCGAACGCGACATCTTTGTCCGCGAGCTAGTGTCCAATGCCGCAGACGCCTTGGAGAAATTCCGCCACCAGAGCCTGATCAAGACGATCGAGTTCGACAACCACGTGCCCTTGGAAATCACCATCGACTGCGATGACAAAACACACACCCTTACCATCACCGACACCGGCATCGGCATGACCCGGGAAGAGCTGGAAACCAACCTGGGCACCATCGCCCACTCGGGGTCGCAGCATTTTTTTGAGCAACTAGCCGAGGCCGCGAAAAAGGACGTCAACCTGATCGGTCAGTTCGGAGTCGGTTTCTATTCGGTGTTCATGGCCGCCAAGACGGTCCAGGTGCAGACCCGCTCCTGGGACGGCGGCGAGGGCTGGGAGTGGAGCTCGGATGGCGGCGGCACCTACACCATCGGCCCCAGCCCCGGCCTGCACCGTGGCACCAGGATCATCATCGAGCTCAAGGAAGACGCCCACACCTACGCCTCCAAGTTCACCCTTGAGCGAATCATCCAGCAATATTCCACCTTTGTCCCCTTCCCAGTCAAGGTGGAGGGCAAGAAGGTCAACACGGTCCAGGCCATCTGGACCCGATCCAAAGCAGAGATCACCGACGAGGAATATACCGAGTTTTACAAATTCATCGGCAATGCGGTGGACGAGCCGCTCTACCGGCTCCATTTCTCAGCCGACGCGCCCCTGGCGATCAATGCCCTGGTCTACGTGCCCAAGGAGAATTTCGAGGTGCTGGGCATGGGCCGCATGCAGCCTGGGGTCAACCTGTACTGCCAGAAAGTGCTCATCGACCAGCACAGCGAGAACATCCTGCCCGAATGGCTGCGTTTTTTGAAAGGCGTGGTCGATTCCGAGGATCTGCCGCTCAACATCTCGCGCCAGTCATTGCAGGATAATGCTCTGATGATCAAGCTGCGCAAGGTGCTGACCAAGCGGGTGATCAAGTTTCTGGCCGAGGAAGCCGACCGCAGTGCCGATACATACCACGAATTCTGGAAAACCTTCGGCATTTTCATCAAGGAGGGCCTGACCTCGGATTTCGAACACCGCACCGAGCTAGCCAAGCTGCTTCGCTTTGAATCCTCCACCAGCGAGGCGGGCAGCATGATATCCTTGGACGAGTATGTCGGCCGGATGAAGGACGGCCAGGACAAGATCTACTACATCAACGGTCCCAACCGGACAGCGGTGGAATACGGTCCCTACGTGGAACTGTTCAAGAAGCGCGGCATCGAAATCTTCTATACCCTGGAGCCGATCGACGATTTCGTCCTCAACCATTTGGGCGAGTACGATGGCAAGAAACTGGTTTCCGCCGACCGGGCCGATCTGAGCCTGCCTGAGACCGCAGCGGATGCGGACCAGGCAGGCGCCGAGCAAACCGCCGAACCGCTGGCCGACGCCGTGCTGACCTCGCTCTGCCGCTGGATGAAGGAGGTTCTCGGCGACCGCATCCAGGATGTCAAGGCATCCGGCCGGCTGGTGGACAGCCCGGCGATGATTGTCAACGTCGACGGCTACATGACCTCCTCGATGGAACGGATTCTAAAGGCTTCCGGCCAGGACCAAGCCTTCGGCATGGGGTCGAAGAAAGACATGGAAATCAACGGCGCCAGCCCCTTGATCAAAAACCTCGCTGGCTTACGGGAAAGTGACGCCGAATTCGCCAAGGATGTGGTCGAACAGTTGTACGACAACGCCACGATCCAGGCCGGGCTTCTCGTCGATCCCATGGTGATGGTCCGGCGGAATTACCGCATTCTTACGCGGGCTGCCGGCGGGCAAACCGACGCTGCCTGACCCTTGCCGCTGTCCTTGGAATGGTCCCGTCGCCTAACGCGTCGTCTTTTGTTGGATTTCCAAGAAAGGTCCAGGATCAGAACTTGAAAAAAGGTTGTGTTCACGACAAATGAGGTAAACGCATAATACGCCACAGTTCTTTTTAGGCCACCGAAATCAGCTAACCCCGTTAAACCATAAGGTTTTTCGGGGTTTCTTTTGTCCGCATGCGTTCACTAAAAACCGTCTTTGACCGTTGACAACCAGCGTTTTTAACTATACGGCAAGCTATACGGGCGGACAAAAAGCAGTGTCAATGAATAGCCATTCAGAACGGTATAGTTATCAGAGTTGTAACTCCGCTTACTGACAAAAACAAATTAACGCCTCGAAGCAAAGGAGCAAAGAGTTCACGTTGTGGGATGGTCAAGGGCTGTATATCGTCATCAAACCAAATGGCTCAAAACTCTGGCGGCTGCAATACGGCATTGCTGGAAAAAAATGACTCATGGCCCTGGGCGAGTATCCCACGGTTAGCCTTTCGGCTGTCAGAAAGAAGGCCCACGACCTACGCGGCCTTGTTGCCGCCGGGGTTGATCCCGTGGCATTGCGACGCGAAGAGGAAGAACAGCGCAATCACGAAACGCGAACCTTCCGGGGCGTGACCGATGAGTGGTATACAACTGTCAAAGGCCGCTACCGCCCGGCATACCAGAGAAAAACCGAATGGATATTACGGGTGGTGCTCTGTGCGTATTCCGGAGCAAAATGGCCGCCATTCCGGTGAAAATGGCCACTATAAGTTGAGCTGTAGAGTCCAGATGTGGCGCGGTGGCCTTGGGCTCCGTTTCCACACCCCGCTAATCGAACCGGACGTGCATGCCAAGATTGAAAAACCGTTCCATGTTTTTCGCTCCCCAAAATTGGGGAGCGAGGGAGATGACTCCTGAACTTTCAGGAGTCATCCGCGAGAACCTCACCGGCCATCCTCTTGCCGGGCTGAGAAATGGGGCGAGGACAGAAGGGTGTGGGACGCCTCAGCGAATGCGAAGCTCCACACGCTTACCGGCCCGGTGCAGCAGGCTAACTAGTTTGTCCACGCTGAATTGTTCGGTTTTCAATGCATCACCTCGGAAATGCGGGTACGGGGAATGTTCAACTCGTCGGCCAGTTCCTGCTGTTTCTTGCCCCGTTTCCGCAACTCCTTTTCCAGCGCGATCTGCAATGTTTCTCGGGCCAGCATGGCCGCCGCCTCGTCCGGCGGATACCCCAAATCCTCGAACACATTGCCGCAACTGGCGCCCTTTTTTTCGCTCATTTCATCCTCTGATCTGCTTCAGCAGCTCCTGGCCCATGGTGATATCACTGGGGGTGGTTTTTCGCGTCTTTTTCTGGAAAGCGTGCAGCACGCACAAGGCGTTGCCGACGTTGGTCACGTAGAACACACGAAACTGACCATCCTCTCGGATGCGAATTTCACGCACTCCGGGGCCGACCTGCCTTATGGGCTTCCAGTTCTGCGGATCGAGTCCGTTTTGGACACGAAAAAGCTGGCGGCCCGCTTCGTACCGTGCGTCATCTGAAAAATTTCGGAGACGTTCGCGGCAATCGCCCATGAAGACGATTGTTTTTCATGCTGACAATGTACAAAATCCGTTACATTTTATTAAAAATTCTGTACGCGGAAACTTGGAATAACAAAGACCATTGCCCCCCCGGGGGGGCACAGGCATGGTGGTTCGACTGTCACAAAGTCTGAAAATAGGACTTTGAAACCATTCTCTTGCCGGTAGTGGTTGGACCGTGGTAAACTACTATAGATTATGGCGGCTTTTAGGTGAACGCCAGTAAGCCGCTAAAAAGGTAAAAAGGATAGAGACGATTTTTAACTATACCCAGAGCTGTACCGAAAAAGGCCTTGAGAAATTTTGACTGCCATTTCAATTGATTGCGAATAGTGTTGTGTTCGCGATATATGAACACAATTTTTTTTATTTGCCTGGAGTGCTCTTGGAGGGAATCGATGAGACACCCCTTGTTTGTGTTGTTGTGCACACTTCTTCTGCTTGGCGGTTGCCAATCCAAGCAGGTGCGCCACCTGGCATCCGACGCCGCCCTGATCAAACCCGGCCAGACGACGGTCAAGGAGATGCAGAAATACCTTGGCGAACCCGACGGCCAACGGGAAGTGGCTCCCGGTGTCAACGAGTATGTCTACTTCGAGGATCGGCCGGGCATATTCGGCGCCATGCCGGTACTCGGTTCCATGACCGGACCGGTCGGCTACGAGATGATCGTGGTGACCGCCAGCTACGATATCGTCACCAATTGCGAGTTCCGCACTTTCAACCAGTCGGATCGCACATGGAGGGAAGATTTCACCTGGGACCAGGAAGTCAAGTGAGTTCACCGTCGACGTTTGACATCAACCGGGAGCGTATGATCGAGGAACAGCTGGTGACCCGGGGCATCGCCGACCGACGGGTGCTGGAGGCCATGCGGACCGTTCCCCGGCACCTGTTTGTCGAAGATGCCATCCAGGCGCAATCATACGGCGACTTCCCTCTGCCGATCGGTTCCGGACAAACCATTTCCCAGCCCTACATCGTGGCTCTCATGACATTGGCCCTACATCTCGCCGGCTCTGAAAAGGTGCTGGAGATCGGGACTGGATCGGGCTACCATGCGGCGATCCTCTCCCGTCTCTGCCAGAAGGTGTATACGGTGGAGCGGCTTGATGCCCTGGTCGGCCGGGCAAGGAAGGTCTTTGACCGGCTCCGCTATTACAACATCGTCTCGCGCATTGACGATGGCACCGTCGGCTGGCCTTCGGAAGCCCCGTTCGATGCCATTATAGTTACCGCCGGCGGTCCCCGGATCCCCGAGCCGCTCGTCGCTCAGTTGGCCGATCCCGGTCGCCTGGTCATGCCGGTCGGGGGCCAGGACGTGCAGGAATTGCAGATCCTGGACAAACGGGACGGCAGCATCTCGGTGACTACCATCGAACAAGTCCGCTTCGTCGATCTGATCGGCACCCACGGCTGGCCGAATTAAGTTGACTGTTGGCAGGCGTCCGCTTGTTTGGGGATCGCCCTGCTCCGATGTCGGCGCCTTCATCGTGCCACCCCGCGTCTTTCCGTCCTGGCGGGAGCCTCCGGGCCGTGGCGGTTCCGCTTTTGTCCACTTCCTCCACCGGCGACCATGTCATTTCTCAGTAGCGATACCTTGCTGGATGTACTTGTCAAAGAGCGTTTGCTTTCCGCCGAACAGCGGAAAACGATTCTTCTGCAAAAGGGGCGGCAGCGCCAGATACTGCTCAAGCAGCAAGGAGGCCGAAGGCACGATGACAGTACCAGGCAGGAAAAAGGTTACCCCGATCTGGTGGACATCATTGTCTCGCTCGAATTGGAAAGCGCCGGGTCGGATTCCGGCCCCCTGACCGAAGAGAAAATCATGCGGGCCGTCAGCCGCGCCCTCAAGATCCCCTTCAAGAAACTCGACCCCCTCGAACTGGACATGGACATGGTCACTAAGACTATTCCCCGGTCCTATGCCGTCAACCATCTCCTCCTGCCCGTGGGGCTGAACAACGGTGTTCTCGACATCGTCACCTACCAACCCGATGTCCAGTCGGTACTCGAGGATATCGAGCGGGTCAACCAAGTAAAGGTTCGGCAGCTTTTGTCGACCCGAACCAACATCAAAAAGATCCTGGCTGAGTTTTTCGGCTTCCAGCGCTCGATCACGGCCGCCGAGTCCCAGTTCGCCAGCAGCGGTCCCGCCGCCGCCGTCGACATCGGCAACCTTGAGCAGTACGTTCGCCTGGCCACCACCAAGGAACTGAGCTCCACGGATCAGCACATCAAGGCGGCGGTCAATCACCTGTTCATTTATGCCCTGGAGCAGCGGGCCAGCGACATCCACATCGAGCCCAAGCGGGACAGTTGTCTGGTCCGGTTCCGGATCGACGGCATCCTGCATACCATCTACAAACTGCCCAAGGCTGTGCATGCCGCCATTGTTTCGCGGATCAAAAGTCTGGCCAGGATGGACATCGCCGAGAAACGGCGCCCCCAGGACGGCCGGATCAAGATCGGCCGCCAAGGGGAGGACGGGGACGCGGAACTCCGCGTCTCCACCGTTCCGGTCGCCTTCGGCGAAAAGGTGGTGATGCGCATTCTCAACCCTGAAGTCATCTTCCAAAATATGGACCTTCTCGGCTTTTCCCGGCGGGACAGGCTGGTCTTCAACAGCTTCATGACCGCCGCCCACGGCATCGTCCTGGTCACCGGACCGACCGGCAGCGGCAAATCGACCACTCTATACTCCGCCCTCAAACAGATTGCCTCGCCGGAAAAAAACATCGTCACCGTCGAGGACCCAGTGGAGATGGTCCACGAGGACTTCAACCAGATTGCAGTGCAATCACAGATCGACGTCACCTTCTCCACCATCCTGCGCACCATCCTGCGCCAGGACCCGGACGTGATCATGATCGGCGAAATCCGCGACCTGGAGACCGCCACCCATGCCGTCCAGGCGGCCCTGACCGGACACCTGGTTTTTTCCACCCTCCATACCAACGACGCGGTTTCGACCATCGTCCGCCTACAGGATTTGGGGCTCGAACCCTTTCTTATCGCCTCGACCATGCTGGGCGCCCTGGCCCAGCGGCTGGTACGGCGCAACTGTCCTCACTGTATCGAACCCTATGCGGTGGATGGCGCAGGCCTGCGCAAACTCGGCTTTCCGGTCGGCAATCAGGAGATGGTCGATCTGAAAAAGGGCAAGGGATGCCTCCAGTGCCGCAATACCGGCTATTTGGGACGGATGGGGATTTTCGAAGTGTTCCCCATGTCAGACCAGATGAAAAAGCTGATTGCTGCCAAGGCCAATGGCCTGGAATTGCGGCAGGTGGCCATCCGGGAGGGCATGACCACTTTGCGCGAGGACGCCTGGCGGAAGGTTCTGGCCGGGCTGACCACTGTGGAAGAGGTGCTGCGGGTGACTGGAGAAACCGAAGGAGGATGATTTTATCCTAGCGTTCCGGCTGGCGTTCCCTATAGTGTGGCGACAGACCGGAAAAAGGAGCGATCGGCGGAACATGGGACAGAAAATCGTCAGCAAAAACAAAAAGGCCTTTCACGACTACCACATCGAGCAGACCTTCGAGGCCGGTCTCGTGCTCAGCGGGCCGGAAGTCAAGTCGCTCAGGGCCGGCAAGGTGAATCTCCGCGACGGTTATGGCCAGCTCAAGGACGGTGAAGTTTTTCTGCACAATGTCCACATTTCGCCCTACTCTTACGCCACCCATGTCGATCAGGACCCTCTCAGGGTCCGGAAACTGCTGCTGCATCGGCGCGAGATCCGCAAGCTCATCGGCAAGCTCCACGAGAAAGGCATTGCGCTGATCCCTCTCAAGATTTACTTTATCGAGAATGGCAAGGCCAAGGTCGAGCTGGCCTTGGCCCGCGGCAAAAAACTCTACGACAAACGGGCGGCGCTCAAGGAAAGGGAATCAAACCGGGAAATGGAACGCTCCATGCGCCATGACGATTGATTCCCTCGCGCCAGCCAGTTCATCTCCTTTACGTACACAGATGGGGGCGAAACGGATTCGACGGGGATATTGAAGCTTGTTGTTGCATGCCGAGTTTCTGTCAGCTCGTAAAAATGGCGGAATTAAATATAATCGCAGACGATTATAATTACGCACTGGCAGCTTAACCTGCCGTGCCGTTCCACCGGCCTTCGCCTGTAAGGCCGGATTCGGGGCGTCGACTCCACAGGCTGGTTGTCCGTGCATGCCTGAGGCACGGATGACGAGATTTTTCAGGCTGGCGTCCGACTATCCCGGTTCCGGGTGAGAAGCGGATGCGAGACGTAATCCCGGAACTACGCATGTAGAGACACGAGGGGAGAATTTTCGGACCCGGGTTCAACTCCCGGCGCCTCCACCATTCAGTCATCTCACAAAACCCCATAAGGACTCTAAGGCCTTGTGGGGTCTATCTTTTTCAGCAATCGCTCGTCTCATGTAGTCTCATAAAACCTTTAGACATACCAAAAAAATCTTGGTGCTTTCTTTGGCGCTTGGTGTTTTTCAAAAACCGACTCCAAGAATCTGGAACGCTTTGTGATAGCGTGCTTTTGGCAGAATACCAAAGCGAGAATGCCAAGAACGATTTTCGATACCAAGATTTTTGAAGGGGCCCATGAGAAAGCTGACGGATACGTTCCTGAGAGGGTTGAAAGCCACCGGGCAGGTGCAAAAGAAGGCCGATGGCGGGGGGCTCTATATCCATGTTTCCCCATCCGGCGGCCGGCTCTGGCGGATGGCGTACAATTTTGGCGGCAAAC
>Ga0123354_10005232_pt1 | contig 18782 bp, 13 predicted proteins | sample TergutLab28metaG_2_FD_97872 | JGI IMG/M metagenome (GOLD analysis project Ga0123354, IMG submission 97872) | Labiotermes labralis P4 segment gut microbial communities from Petit-Saut dam, French Guiana - Lab288 P4 | ecosystem: Host-associated > Arthropoda: Insects > Digestive system > Gut ...
GAGCGGGTCGAAACCCTCGGGATAGATGTAGTTGCCGTCGTCGTCGTAGGACGCGGTCATGCCGTACAGGCTGGGATCGAAATCGTCGGCAATCGTGTCGACGCCCTCGTTGGCCTGCTTCAGCGACAAAGACACCCGCCGGCGCTCCAGGTCGATGTCGATGATCTTCACCATGACCTGGTCGCCAACCGAGACGACCTGCTCGGGGATCTCGACGTGGCGCTCAGCCAGTTCGGACACGTGCACCAGCCCCTCGATGCCCTCGGCGACACGCACGAAGGCGCCGAAGGGGACCAGCTTGGTCACGGTACCGGGAGCGATCTGGCCGATCTGGTGCAACCGGGCGAAGGTCTGCCACGGATCCTCCTGCGTCGCCTTCAGCGACAGGGAGACCCGCTCGCGGTCCATCTCGACCGACAGTACCTCGACGGTGACCTCCTGGCCGATTTCGACGACTTCGGACGGGTGATCGATGTGCTTCCACGACAGCTCGGAGACGTGGACCAGGCCGTCCACACCGCCCAGGTCGACGAAGGCGCCGAAGTTGACGATGGACGACACCACGCCCTTGCGGATCTGGCCTTTCTGAAGATTGTGCAGGAAGGTCGACCGTACCTCGGACTGAGTTTGTTCAAGCCACGCCCGGCGGGACAGGACGACGTTGTTCCGGTTCTTGTCCAACTCGATGATCTTGGCTTCGAGTTCGGCGCCGATGTACGGGCTGAGGTCGCGCACCCGGCGCATCTCGACCAGGGAGGCGGGCAGGAACCCGCGCAAGCCGATATCGACGATCAGGCCGCCCTTGACGACTTCGATGACCCGGCCGGTGACCACGCCGTCTTCTTCTTTGATCTTCTCGATCATGCCCCACGCCCGCTCGTACTGAGCGCGCTTCTTGGACAGGATGAGACGGCCTTCCTTGTCCTCCTTCTGCTGGACGAGTGCTTCGACGGTGTCGCCGACATGTACTTCTTCGAAGGGATCCACGTGATGTTTGATGGCAAGTTCTTTGACCGGGATCACGCCTTCGGTCTTGTAACCCACGTCGAGCAGAACTTCGTCCTTGTCCACCTTGACGACCGTGCCAGTGACGATGTCGCCATCATTGAAGTTCTTGAGTGTTGAATCGATTGCAGCGAGAAAATCCTGGTCAGAACCGAGGTCATCAACTGCGATAGAGGCTTGCGCCGATGATGTCATTGAGTATGACTTTCACAATAGAGAGTTGTTCGCACGTTGTCCCGCGACACGGGAGGATGACTCCCCACGCGCCGCCGCCGAATTCACTCCATGCCGGAATTGAGCAGACAAGTGCTTCATTATCTTATCGGTGCACCGGAGAGTACGGCAAACGCCCGGCAGCTTCGGGCCGACGACGCGAGTCGGCGATTGTCAGTGCGCCGCCGCGGCCCAACTGGTACCCACGCCCACCGAGACATCGAGCGGGATATCCAGCTTGATGGCCGCCGCCATCTGCTCCCGTACCATCGCCTCCAAAGATTCGCGCTCCCCCGGCGCCACCTCAAGCACCAACTCGTCGTGGACCTGTAACAGGAGGCGCGAGCGGAAACCCCGGTCCAAACTGGCCCCGACCTTCAGCATGGCGAGCTTGATGATGTCGGCGGCCGACCCCTGAATCGGCGCGTTCAGCGCCATGCGTTCGGCCATGTCCCGGCGCGTCCGGTTCGGTGAATTCAGGTCCGGCAGGTACCGCCGCCGGCCGAGCAGCGTTTGCGTGTACCCGGTCTTCCGCGCTTCGGCGACCAGCGAACCGAGATAGTCGCGGACCCGGCCGAACTCCTCGAAGTAGCCGTCCATCAGCTTGCTCGCCTCAGGTACCGGGATCTTCAACTGGTTGGACAAACCGTAGGCGCTCAACCCGTACGCCAACCCGTAGTTCACCGCCTTGACGCGGCTGCGCTGGGCCGGGGTCACCTCGCTGGGCGCGACGTCGAAAACATGCCCCGCCATCACGGTGTGGAAGTCCTGGCCGGACCGGAACGCCGCGATGAGCGTCTCATCGCCCGACACGTGGGCCATGATCCGCATCTCGATCTGCGAATAGTCCGCCGTCATCAGCGCCTCGTACCCCGGTCCCGCCACAAAGCCCTGTCTGATCTGGTTGCCGGCGGGGGTACGGGTGGGGATGTTCTGGAGATTGGGGTCCTGGGAGGAGAGCCGCCCCGTCGCCGCGACCGTCTGAAGGTACGTGGTGTGGATACGGCCGTCGTCGGCGACCGACTTGATCAGCCCCTCAACCGTCTGGCGCAGCTTGATCGCGTCGCGGTGAGCCAGCAGATGTTCCAGGAAGGGGTGGCCGGTGGTCGCGTACAGCCAGTCCAGCGCCTCGGCGTCGGTGGTGTACCCGCTCTTGGTCTTACGGGTTTTCGGCATCCGCAACTCGTCGAACAGCACCGACTGCAGTTGTTTGGGCGAGGACAGGTTGGTCTCGTGGCCGATGGCGTCGTACGCCTGGTGTTCCGCCGCCACAACGCCGTCGTCGAACTGGCGGCGCAAAGTCTCGAAAAACTCGCCGTCGACCGCGATCCCCGTTCGCTCCATGCGGGCCAGAACCCTGGCGAGCGGGATCTCCACGTCGGCGAGCAGGCGATCGGCGCCTTTGTCCACCAGGTCGTCGTGGAGGGGCGCGGCCAGATCGGCGATACAGCGGGCGTTGGCGCCCGCGGACTCCGCCGCCGGGTGGTCGTCGAAGTCGAAGGCCGGTTGGTCGCCGACCGCGAGCGGGCCGGCCGTGAGCGAACGGTTGAGGTACCGTTCCGCCAGGCTTCCCAGATCGAAGAGGCGGCGGTCCGGATTGGCCAGGTACGCGGCCAGTTGCGTGTCGCAGACCACGCCGGCCAGGTCCCAGCCGCGTTCCCACAGCCCGATCAGGGGTTCCTTCCCGTTGTGGACGACCTTGGGGGTACCGTCGTCGGCCAACCAGGCGGACAACGCCTGCTCATCGCCCGGCTCGCCGTCGTGAGCGTCGAACCAGCCGACGGCCCCATCGGCGGTGGCGATGGCGAGCGAATCGAGATCCCAGATCCCGTGTCCCCAACGCCCGGTCATCTCAAGGCCGGCCTGGCCGTGTCCATGAGTCTCCAGCCAGGCGGCCGCCGCGCCCGGTGCCACGATGTCCACGCTCAAAGCGGGTGCCGCAACGGGATCGGGCGGGGTTGCCTCGCCGAAGGTTTCGCGTACGCGGTCGCGCATGGCGCGGAACTGCAGCGTGTCGAAAAGCTGGTTGAGCGCGGTGAAGTCCGGCTCGCCCCGCCCCAACTCGCCCGCGCTCACGGGCAGATCGAGATCCCTCACCAAAGCGTTCAGCCGCCGGTTGCGCTGGACATCGGCGAGGTGCTCCCGGAAGGACTCCCCGGCTTTGCCCGGTACCTGTGGAGCCCGCCGGATCAGATTCTCCAATCCGTCGAACTGGTCCAGCCATTTCGCGGCGATTTTGGGTCCGACCCCCGGTACCCCGGTCAAGTTGTCCGACGTGTCGCCGACCAGGGCCGCCAGTTCCGGGTACCGCGCGGGCGCCACCCCGTACTTGGCCTCAATGGCGGCGGGCGTCATCCGCTGCATCTCGTCGCGGCCGGGGTACAACACGGTCACGTCGTCGGCGACGAGTTGATAGGAATCCCGGTCGCCGGTGGAGATGAGTACCGCCATATCGCGCTCGCGGGCCTGCCGGGTCCACGTCGCGATGATGTCGTCGCCCTCGTAGTCGTCCAGTTCGGCCCGCTGAACGCCCACGGCGTCCAGGAAGTCTTTGATCAGGTCGACTTGGCCCTTGAACTCCTCGGGCGTGGCCGACCGGGTCGCCTTGTACCCGTCGTACTGCTTCGTCCGGAACGTCACCCGCGAGCGGTCGAAGGCCACGCCGATGTGAGTCGGCTGCTCGGAGCGTACCACCGACAGAAACAGGGTGATGAACCCGAAAACGGCGTTGGTGTGCTGCCCCGTGGTCGTCGTGAAGCTCTCCAGCGGATAGCCGTAGAAGGCCCGGAAAGCGAGCGAATGCCCGTCGACAAGGAGTACCTTCTCGCCGGTCAGGCTCACTTCGTACCCTTGGACGGCCGTCCGTGATCGATGACGCCCTGTGCGACCTCGCGCATGGACTTGCGCAGATCCATGGCCGTCTTCTGAATCCACCGGAAGGCCTCCGCCTCGGTCAGGCCCAGGCCCTCCTGCAGCAAAGCTTTGGCCTGATCGACGACCTTGCGCGAGGCCAGGCGCTCCTCCAGGTCGGCCACCTCCGCCTCGACCGCCACGAGTTGGGCGAATCTGGCCCGCGCCATCTCGATAGCCGGGATAACGTCGGAGGCGTCGAAGGGCTTGATGACGTACGCCATCGCTCCGGCGCGGCTGGCACGGTCGATCAGATCGCGCTGGGAGAAGGCGGTCAGCATCACCACCGGCGCGATGCGCTCCTCGGTGATGGTCTCGGCTGCGGTGATTCCGTCCATCTTCGGCATTTTCACGTCCATGACGACCACGTCGGGTTCAAGCTCCCGCGCCAACGCCACAGCTTCCTCCCCGTCACTGGCCTGACCCACGACCGTGTAACCGGCATCTTCCAGGAGTTCCACCAGGTCGAGTCGGATAAGTGCCTCGTCTTCGGCGACGAGCACCTTCATAGGTTCGCTAGCTTTTTCAGTCACACTATGAATTCTCTCACCTTAGGCAGTCAGGAGACAAGGTACAACCCAGTGTGGCAGAATGTACGTCGTTCCTTCCGCCTGAGCGGGTCTCATGACCGGGTCAAGGTACGGAAGGTACCCACAGGCCCAAGTGGCGGAATGGCAGACGCAGTCGACTCAAAATCGACCGTCCCGAAAGGACATGGGGGTTCGACTCCCCCCTTGGGCACAACAGAAAACAGTTCATACGTTCACCGTGTTCGAGGGTTTCCTCACTTGAGTCCAAGTGCGTTCATAAGGCTGTGTCTTCCCACCACGAAAACACGGCCGGTACGAGATAATGAATGGCTCGACGCGCAGGTCGTGGCGAGTCACAGATCGTCACCAGCCCGGTGGCAGGAAGGATCGGCGGTGACGGCGAGCGGCCGAACCAGCCAGGATCTTTCAGCAGTGCTGAAAGATCTTCCCCAACCTCCGGATGACGCACACGCCGGTGACGAGTTCGCTGACTGATCGCTGTGATCGAGCAGGCGCAGGTCACCGCGTTCCGGGCGGTGAACCAGGAACTGATCGCGATGTACACAGAGGCCAAGGACGTTGGTCGGCGAACGAAGCGAGGAGCACCAATACTGGTCGTTGCCGGTCAACAATTGCCGGTCTAGTGTGATACCGCAAAGTGAGCGGTCCTGGCACCGGGTCGCTGATTAGTCCTAAGCGACACCGCTCCTTGTTCACCATCGTGTCGAGGACTTAGGATGTAGGCCCATTGCTGAGCGTAGGTGTGTCAAGTGAACTCATCAGTTCACTGAATGGGACGCCGAGCGCCCAAGCCAATGCCCACCAGGTATCGATCCGGCCAGTGGCGATGCGACCTCGGCCGTTGAGCATGTCCAGGATAGCAGTGCGCGACAACCCTGACGCCATCACCAGGTCTTGGATGGACAGTCCCTTGGCATCTTTGACTTGACGAGCTTTGGCCCGCAGGCGCGCCACATCGAGCGATGGTGGCGGGGTCAGGCCTGGTAACCGGTCGTTTTCGGAGGTTTGCTGGTAGACATTTGACACTCTCCCACAGTTGCGGCAATATCAGTGCTTGGGAGTACGCATATGCGTACTCAATACTTCGGGGCAATTGAAACCCGACTGTATCGTGCCTGCGGACGTCTGGACGCGCCCGTTCGGCGCGATGTAGTCGTGAGGTCACATGGAAGAGGATGGATGTCATGACGCACGCTGAGTGGCCGGTCGGCTCCTTGTTCCGGTTGCCCAGGCTTGTGACACCCGTCGCCGTTGCTGACCCAAGGAGATGTGAACCATGGCAACACTAGACTCACTGTCTCGACAAGATCTACTTGTCACCTTGAAAGAGATGATCGACCTGAAAACCTGGATTGGGGAGTTCGATCAGAACGAATACCAGATTGGGGGCCTAGCAAATGCCTACAACCAAGTCCCAAAAAGGTCAGCGGTAACGTTTTTGGGTTGGTTCTTTCTCATATACGCTGTGATAGGGAGCATCATTACGGTAGTTGATAAACAGCCGTTGAGTTCTGCAGTGGTACCTGCTGGCGGCGCGATCTGGGCTTTGCTGTTTTTCGGTATCGGTTGGCATCGGCGTAAGGGATTCAAATCCAGAAAGAACGATCTGGAAGCCCAGCTAAGTCGAGCCAAAGCTGACTCGGAAGCCAACAGGCCAAATTACGAGAAGGCAAGGGCTAGGCTAGAGTGGTTGTTCTCAAGCTATCAGGTTCGATCAGACCTGCGTGATCTGGATGCACTTCGTTTTTGCTATAGCGAGATTTACGCCAGCTCGCTAATTAATATCAATACTGCCTTTGATTACTACGTTGCGATGCTGGATCGAAGAGCCGCTGCGGCCGCGCACAACGAGCAGGTGGCTGCGATGGAGCGTGCGCGCGAAGAAGCCCAGCACCAGCACTACCTTCAGCTATACAGCGACCACCTGACACGCAAGCAACTCCGCAGGTAACCGACGAGCCCTGGTTTGCGGCGACCTCCGCGTTGGGCATCGTCGTGGCGGCACCCGACTCACGAGCCGCCACCAGGGCCGCGTCCTCCAGCACCAGCGCGGTCGCAACCCAGGCTGGTCGGAACTCTACAATGAAGGACCAGGAGGTTGGCGATGGACATCGTGGTTCAGATTTCGACGGGTCTGCCAGGGGCGCCCGGCATCGATGAGCAGGCCCTGGCGGCGAAGTTGGAGGCGATCCAGAAAGCCGTTCCCATCGCGTACGCGCTGATCGGCTGGAACGCGGCCGCCTGGCCAGTCCGTACGGCCGACTGGTTGCGCGACCAGGGAGCCGGGGTGTACCTGTGGTTGCCCGTGTTTTCCGGGTGGGATGATCTCGCGCCGCTGGTGGGTACCGATGGACGGCCCGCCGAGCAGCCCTACCGGTCGGCCGACGGCGAACGCTTCGACTTCGGCTGCCCGGCGAATCCGGCCAACGTCGCAGCGACACTGCGACGATTCGATCATGAGTACGCCGGGCAACGGTACGACGGTGTCTTCCTCGACAAGATCCGGTTTCCCAGTTTCATCGACGGCGTCAACTCGGTTCTCACCTGCCACTGCGCCTCGTGCGTGTCCCGCTTCGGTGCAAGGCCGGAACTGCCCGAGCTGACAGGCGACAACCCGTTGGGCCTGACTGCCTATCGCGGTCTGACCTGGGACTTCGCCGATTGCCGGGTGGCCGATCTGTTCGCCTACAAGGCAACGGCCGTGACCGAATCGATCGCGGCGCTGGCTGACGGCTTCCGGCGACGCGGGTACAAAATCGGCCTCGACCTGTTCGCGCCGTTCCTCTCGTCCTTCGTCGGGCAGGACTACGCGAGCCTGCTCCCGTTGGCCGATTTCGTCAAACCCATGCTCTACCGGCGGACCAACGCACCGGCCGGCCTCCCCTTCGAGATCGACCGCTATGCGGCCGCTTTCGGGGGTACCGCCACCGACGCCGCCAGACGCCAGACCCGGCTGCTGGAACTCCTGGGGACGCCCGCCATCGATGCCGCCTTCGCCAATCGGGAGATCGCCGCTGCCAAGGCCGTCGCGGGCGGTACGAAAATCTACGCCGGTTTCGAGATCAACCGCACCGGCGTGGCGCCGGTCACGCCGCCCTACGTCGAGGAAAACCTGACCGGCCTGCACGCGGATGGCTTCGCCTTGTCGTGGGATCTGAACTCGACTCCGGTCGACAATCTTCGGGCCGCCGTCACCGTACTGGAGTCACAGCGATAGCGATTGCCGTACCCTGGCCAAAACCTCGGGCGTGGCACCGAGGGCATCGAAGGCCAAAAGGCCGGCCCCCAGTACGGGTGGGTCCGTCACGATCACGGAATAGGCCGGCGGTACCCGCTCAGCCAGTTTGGCGTCGATCGCCCGCAGCAGGCAGTCGTGGCGGGCGGCGATCACGCCACCGCCCAGTACGATCGGCACCCGCTGGCCGACGACACCGAGCTGCTTGAGGGCGGCCGACGCGTACGCGACGATCTCGTCGGCCTGCCGGTCGACGACGCCCATGGCCACCTCATCGCCGGCCTCGACGGCCTGGAAGATGACAGGCGCCAGTTGGCGGATGACGCCCTCGTCGAGCTTGTCGGTGTGAAAACCGAGGATGACCTGGTCCATCGACGTACAGCCGAGGGCCGCCGGGGTCAACTGCTGCAAAACGGTGGCCGGGCCGCGGCCGTCGCTGGCCCGCGCCGCGTGCCAGATCGCCTCCATGCCGAGCGTCCAGCCACCGCCCCAGTCGCCAGAGATTTCCCCGATGGCCGGGAACCAGGCAGTCGAGCCGTCAGCCGCCCGGCCGACGCAGTTCATGCCCGTACCGCAGACGACGGCGATGGCTGTCGCCTGGTCGGTCCCGGCCCGCAGCAGGGGAAAGGTGTCCGTGTCGACCATCAGACCCTGCTGAGCCCAGGCGTACCGGCGGGCCGCGTCGAAGAACTCCGTCTTCTCGAAGTCCCAGTCGAGGTCGGCGAAACACAGCGCCGTCATGGCGACCGCCGCGCCCGCAGTACCGGTGCCCGCCTGCATGTCGCGCACTGCGGCATCCAGCGCCGCCATGGTCTGGACGGTCCCGACGCGGTGCGGCGGGTAGGCGGGCAGCCGTTGCTTGGCCAGCAGCGAGCCGTCGGCGCCGAGCAGCGCCACATCGGTCTTCGACCCACCGCCGTCGGCCACGAATACCTGGTCCACAGTCAGGCCGCCCACGGCAGGAAGCGTTGGTTGATCGAGATCAGCTCGTCCGCCAACTTCTCGGCCTTCTCGTACTGCCCGACCAGTGGATGGGCCAGCAATGCCGCCACGACGCGGTCCCGGCCGCCCTTGACGGCGGCTTCCAGTGCCAGCCGTTCGTACGCCGCCACGTGCGCGATCAGACCACGCTCGGCGTCCGACACCGGCTGGCGGGCCAGCGAGTCGCTCGTGTCGGCGCCCGCCGCGCCGATGCGGGCGGGTACCTCGATCACGTGGTCGTCCGGCAGAAATGGCAGCACGCCGTCGTTGCGGACGTTGACCACCTGGACATCGCCGCGGTCGGCGGTCAGCGACGCCAACAGATCGACGGCCGCATCGGAATAGAAGGCGCCACCGCGCTTGGCGAGCTCCGGCGGTTTGACATCGACGCTCGGGTCGGCGTACTTGGCGAAGAGCGCCTCCTCGATGTCCATGACCTCGTCCGCCCGCGTCAGCACCCCCGGCGCCGTCTGCTCGCGGAAGACCTCATCGTGGGCGTAGAAGTAGCGCAGGTAGTACGAGGGTACGGCGTGCTGCATGGCGAGCAACCAGCGGGGCAGTTCGACCTCCTCCGCGATGTCGTCGCCGAAATCGGCCAGGAGATCGTCCAGGCGGTTCTGGCCGTCGACGTACACGCCGCGTTCCCACGTCAGGTGGTTGAGGCCGACGTGATCGAGCTCGACCTGGTCCCAATTGACGCCGAGCAGATCGGCGAAGTGCCGCCGGAACCCGATCGCGACGTTGCACAGCCCGATGGCCTGGAAACCCTCCTGCAGCAGGGCCCGCGTCACGATGCCGACCGGGTTGGTGAAGTCGATGATCCAAGCGTTCGGCAAGGCGTGCCGACGAGCGATCTCAGCCAATTCGAGGACGACCGGCACCGTGCGCAGCGCCTTGGCGAAGCCGCCGGGCCCGGTGGTTTCCTGACCCAGCAGCCCGCAACAGTGCGGGAACAGTTCATCCGTCTTGCGGGCGGCCTGTCCGCCCACCCGCAGCTGGAACAGCACGACACCAGCGCCGTCGACGGCCGCCACCGGGTCGGCCGTCGTCGTCACCTTGACGTCGTAATCGTCGTGGTGGAACATGCGAGCCGACACACCGGCCGTACGTTCCAGACGCCAGGGGTTCGGGTCCATCAGGCACAGTTCATCGAGCGGAAACAGATCCCGCAGCCGGGCGAAGCCGTCGACAAGCTCCGGCGTGTAGCTGGAACCACCGCCGATAACGGTGAGTTTCATGTTTATCCTTTCACTCCCGTAAGGGTGACGCCCTGGACGAAGACCTTCTGGGCGGCGAAGAAGATGATGATCACAGGAATCATAGCAAGCAGGCTGGCCGCCATGGTGTAGTTCCAGTTGACGTTCTTCGTGGTCCTAAACGTCGCGAGGGCGTACGAGATCGGCCAGGCGTTGGGGTTCTCCGAGGTGTACAACAGCGGTCCGTAGTAGTCGTTCCAGGCCGCGAAGAACAAGAAGATGGCCGACGCCGCGATGCCGGGCTTCGCCATCGGCACGATGATCCGGATCATCGTCTTGAACTCGCCGCACCCGTCGAGCTTGGCGGACTCCGAGTACTCCTTCGGGATCGTCAGCATGAACTGCCGCAGCAGGAAAACCGAGAAGGCGTCGCCGAGCAGGTTCGGCAGGATCAACGGCCACAGGCTGCCCGTCAGGTGCAGGTGCGCCCACATCACGTACAGCGGGACGGTGGTGACCTGCGGCGGCAGCAGCATGGCCCAGACGATGACGACGAAGATGAGCCGCGACCCCTTGAACTTGATGCGCGAGAGGGCGTACGCCGCCGGAATCGACGATAGCAGCATGAACAGCGTCGCCAAGCCGGCGTACATGAACGAGTTGCCGTACAGTCGCAACAGGTTCAGCTTCTGGAAGACGGCGACGAAGTTCTCCGGGTGCCAACTGGTGGGCCAGAAGGCCCGCGTACCGGCTTCCCCGGCGGTCATGAAACTGGTCAGCAGCACAAAGAAGAATGGCGTCAAAAAGATGATCGACAACGCGATCAGGACCACGTGATCCGCCACGACGCCCGAGAAGGAACGATGCCGGTTCATGATGTCACCTCCGGACTGAATTCGCTGAAACGGCGCAAGACGAAGAAGATGGCGATGGCCGACACGACGAACATCACCACGGCCAGGGCGGAGGCGTAGCCGAGCCGGTACGTACTGAAGGCCTGGTAGTAGAGCCACTGCCCGTACGTCAGCGTCGAGTTGCTCGGCCAGCCGAGCGTCGAACTCATGCCGGCTCCCACCGTCGATTTACCCTGGGCGACGGCGGAGGCGACCGCCGGTTCCGTGAAGTACTGCAAAGCGCCGATGATGCCCGTGACAGCCGAGAACAAGATGACCGGCTGCATGTTCGGCAACGTCACGTAGCGGAACCGCGAGATGGCACCGGCGCCGTCCAGTTCGGCCGCCTCGTACTGTTCGGCGGGTACGTCCAGCAGCGACGCCAGGAAGATGATCATGATGTCGCCGACCGCCCACAGGCCCAGTAGCGTCAGCGACGGTTTCGACCAGCCGGCGCTGGTGAACCAACCGGGATGCAGCGTGACGTGGATGCCGATGGCGCCAAGTCCCTGGCTGATCTTGCCGAGAATGACGTTGATGGGACCGGTGGCGGGGTTGAACACGTACACGAAGGCGATGGTCGACGCGACGGGCGGGATGAGTGCCGGGAGATAGAAAAGGGTTCGGAACAGGCCGCTGGCCCGCTTGGCCCTGGTCAGCGCGGAGGCGACGAACATCGCGCCGATCACCCGCACCGGTACCATGATGCAGATGAACCACAGGGTGTTGAGCGCGGCTTGCTTGACGATGGGATCTTGCGTGAACAGGTACTTCCAGTTGGCGAAGTTGTTCCATTTCGGGGTGTTGAAAAGGTTGAACGTCGTGAACGAGTAGAACACGGTCATGACTAACGGGTAAACGAAGAACACGCACACACCGAGCAACATCGGCGTCAAGAACACGTAAGCGACCAGTGTTTTCTTACGCGACCAGCGGTCGAGCAGCCCGAGCTTGGGTGGTGTGGGAGTTACTCCCACACCACCCCCATCCCCTCGCAGTGGTCTTGTTGGCGAGTGCCGCAGCGACGGCATGGCCTAGCCACCCAGGGCGACCGCGGCGTCGATCTGGGTGGCGACGCTTTGCAGGCTGCTGACCAGGTCTGTCTGATTGCCCTGTTCCCAATCCTGGGCGAAATTGGCCATCAATGTCTGATAGTCGGTACCGGTGGTCGTAATCGGCGCGATCATCGAGTACTGGTTCTGGAAGACGCTCAGGAAGACTTTGTAATTGTCGTCGGCTTGCAAATCCGGGCTGTTCAGGGCGCTGATGATCGTCGGCACGTTCTTCAGGCCGTTGCCCATTTGCACCTGCGCGTCGGTGTCGAGCGTCAGGTACTTGACGAGCAACCACGCCAGGTCCGGATTCTTGGAACCCTTGGGGATGCCGACCACGTTGCCATCGATGAGGCCGGCGCCGTAGGCGTTGGCATGGTTCGCCGACACCGGCAGATACGCCGTGGCGTAGTGGAGATCGGGTACCTCATCGGCGATGAAGGCGGTACGCCACTCGCCATCCATCTCCATCGCGACGCGCCCGGTCTCGAAGTCATTCTGCTCTGAGAACTCGTCGCCGCTGGCCGCCATCCAGTCGTTCAGTTTCTGCCAGCCGCCGAGCCGGTTGATCAAATCCTTTTGCCATGTGAACAGTTCCTGCCAGCCCGGGTCGGTGCCGACCGTCGACTTCATATTGGAGTCGAACCATTGGGCCTGGACCATCGGTGCCATGCCTTGGGCATTGGTCTCGTAATACTCCATCAGGGGCATGAAGCCCAGTTGGTCGATGGAGCCGTCCGCGTTGTACGTCGTCAGCTTGACAGCGTCGTCGGCCAATTCGTCCAGGGTCTTCGGCGGCGCGGTGATGCCGGCGGTCGCGAACTCATCCGTGTTGTAGTACAGGCCGGTGGAATCGGCCAGCATTGGCAGCGCGCAGCGGGTGCCGTTGAATTGGGTGTACGACTGAGCGATCGGCGGCACGTCGGCGTTGATGTCGATATTGTCCCGCTGCAGGTACGGCGCCAGATCGATGAAGGCACCGGTCGAGCACAGCACGCCGATCTGATCCATCGAGTACGAGATGCCGACATCGATCGGCTGGTTGGCGGCGATCGCCTGGCGCATCTTGTCGTCGTCCTGGCCGGAGACCACGTTCACGGTGATACCTGGGTACTGCTTCTCGAAGTTGTCGACGGCCGTTTGGATGACGGTGGCCTCCCGGTCCGTGAAGAAGTGCCACAAAGTGATCGTCCCCGTGGCATCCGTACCGGTGGCGCCCGGCGAGGTACCCGGTGTCGTCCCGCCCCCGGTGCCCCCGCAAGCGGACAAACCAAAAGCCAATGCCGTGGATAAGGCGATCGCGCCCGCGAGCCACCTTCCACTCCGCGATGATGTATGTGCCATCCCTGGCTCCTTTCCCTTGAACCTCGCCGCCTTCGGCGAGGGCCAATGATTGTCGTGTCCCTGTCCGGGCGGACCGGGTGTGTTTTGTTGTTATTCTGTTGCGCCAAACCCCGGCCGCTCGGCCAATGTGTCGACGGCGTGTAGCAAACGCTCGGCCAGATGGACGGACAGGGCCAGTGCCGCGCCGTGCAAGACCGGATTGTCTTTGACGGCCGACGCCAGTATCGGAACGCCCCACCGAGTCGAACGCTGAAGGTGGGTCTGCACCAGCCGGGCGAGTTCGGTCCCACCGGCGGTACCGGTCGGCCCGGACAGGATGACGCGCGGCGGATCGAGCACGGCCAGCGCCGGTACGAGGACTTCCGCGGTGCGTGCGGCAAGCTCTTCGAGCGGTGCGCCGCGCAAATCGCCCTGCGCCAAAGCTTTGAGGGCCGCTCCGTACGTCCGGATCGCCGGAATGTAGCTGCGAACGAGCCGCGTGACGGCGGTGGACCCCGCCTCGTCTTGCAGCGTCAGGGGCTTGCCGCCCGGCACCGACCCACCGGGCCACGCCAGGTAGCCGATCTCGCCGGCCCCGCCCATCGCACCGGGTTGGACCTGTCCGTCCACGACGGAGGCGACACGCAGGCCTTCGCCTTCCCACAGAAGAGCGAAATCGCCTTCCGTGAGCCTGGCCCGGTGTTCGGCGTACGCGGCCAGGTTCGCGTCGTTGTCCATCAGTACGGTCAGCTTCAGTTGCTCTTCCAGACCGGCCTTGACGTCGCGTCTGGACCAGCCGGGCAAGGGGCCGACGAAGTTGAGGTGGTTCCTGCCCGGCGTGACAGCGCTCGGGACGCCAATGCTGACGGCAACAATGCTCGCCCGTTCCTGATCGGCGGCGGCGCAGGCGGCAGCGATGGCGGTAGCGACGTCCTTACCAGCCGAACGGTCTTGCGCCAACGGGACTTCGACGGCTGGAAACTCGCCCTGGGACGCGTCGACGACACAGGCCAGTGCCGACTTCGGCAACATCTGCAGCGCGACCCCGCGACCCGTCTCGGTACGCGCCCGGTAGGCGATCGCGTTGGGCCCGCTGCTGGCCGGCACGTGCCCGGCCTCGTCGACCAAGCCGGCGGCGCGCAGGCGAAAGACCAATTGGGATGTCGTCGGACCCGAGAGGTTGGTGGCCCGCCGCAGTTGCGAACGTGTCATGGGGCCATTGGCGATGAGCAGGCTGAGGGCGGTTCTGTCGTTCATCGAGCGCAGGACTTCCGGACGTCCCGGCCCTAGCGGCGACGTTGCCATGTCACTTCCTTTGCTCTCTGCTCTGCGAACACTCGCGATACTAATAGGAATGTTTCCTATTAGTCAAGCTTTTCCGGGCAGATTTCCTGACGATCTGGGCGAGCAACGCGCCCATGGACCGGTTACACTTGGGTGCCGTGGAGCAACGCAGCATCTTCTGGGAATCGGGCAAGGAATCACCGCGTACCCTCGGTATCGCCGATCTGCCCAGTCTGGCCGATACTGACGGACTCCTCTGGCTCGATCTGGTGGCCCCGGCCCAAGAGGATCTAGCTGCCCTGGGCAAGGCCGTCAACCTGGACGTCCACACCCTGGAGGACGCCCTGGCTCCCCACGAGCGGCCCAAAATCATTCACCTCGGTACGTACGCCTTCCTGGCCACGTACACCCTCCGGTTCACCGACAACCGGGTCGTGGCGTCCCGCATCAGCGCGTACATCCTGCCCAACGCCTTGATCACCATCCGGCTCGCCGACGACTACGACATGGCGCCCATCGTGGAGCGCTGGCGGCAGGACCCGCACCTGGTGCAATGGCGGGCCAGAGGCCTCCTCCAGGGCCTGATGGACGTCCTGGTCGACGACCAATTCGACATCCTCGAAACGCTGGATACGGCGACCGACGATCTGACCCGCCGCCTCTTCGCCGATCGCCCCGACATCAAAGAGATTCAGACGCAGACCTTTCTCCTGCGCGGGCAACTGGCGGCGCTGCACCGGGTCATACCGCAGACCCGCGACATCGTCGCCTCCGTGCTGCGCCAGAGCCTGGCCTCGGACTGGGGGTTGGAGCTGCGGGCCTACTGGGAAGACGTGAACGATCACATCCTGCGCGCCTCCGAGTGGGTCGACGCCCTGCGCGATCTGGACGCCTCGATCTTCGAGGCCAGCCTGGCGCTCAATGACTCGCGGATGAACGAGGTGATGAAGAAACTGGCCGCCTGGGCCGCCATCATCGCCGTACCGACGCTCATCACCGGCTGGTTCGGCCAGAACGTCCCCTACCCCGGTTTCTCGGAACCGCTGGGTCTCGGCCTGGCGGCAGGCTTGATCGTCGTGGCCGTCGCCATCCTGTTCGTCATCTTCAAAAAGAACGACTGGCTGTGAACCTGGGTTGCCGGGTCCGCTATCCCACCGAACACACCTGGCCCAGATCATCGGTGACGTTACTCGACGTGGCGGTATCGGATGGTGCGGTCGGGCTGGCTGTCGGCGAGGCGGTGGCCGAAGGCTTCCCGGTGGCGGTGTCCAAAGCCTCCGACTGAGCGATCGTATCGGCCACGGTTTGCCGGATAAGCGCGTAGTCGGGCCGAGCGGTCACGATCAGGGGTGGCGTGAACAGGACAGAGATGATTGGTTTCGACTTCGCCTTGAGCGCCAAACTGGTCAGAACCGTGATCTGTGAAGCTGGTACCGACGTCTCCGCCAGGCTCCCGGAAGCCGCCACCAGCTTGGTGAAATTCGTGGCGACGGTTGCCGGGTTGAGCTGGTTCAGCATGGCTGCCAGCACACATTTCTGCCGCGCCATCCGGTCATAGTCGGAGGTACCATCCCGGGTACGGGCAAACCACAACGTCTCGTTGCCGTCCAGATGCTGGTTGGGACCGGGTTCAAGATAACCGGGGTTGGGGCCCGTACCCAGGGCAACCCGCTCGTTGACGGTGATCGTCAGCCCGCCCAGGGCGTTGATCAGATCGACGAACCCCTGCATGTTGATCATGGCGTAGTAGTTGATCGGCAATCCGGTGATGCCGGTAGCCGCCTCGATCATGGCCTGGATTCCGGGATCGGCGACACCTGGGTACAGGTCGGCGTTCTGCTCGCCCAGCAGATAGATGGCGTTGAGCAGACACGACGTATCTTCACAGCCGTACCCATCCGGGTACAAATTATGTAGGGGAGACGAGTCCGGGAAAGGCACGTACTGCAGGTTCCGGGGCAATCCGAAGATGACGGTACGGCCGGTGTCGGCGCTGACGGAGACCACCGTGACCGAGTCTGGACGCAGGCTCCACCGGCCGGGCCCCGAGTCCGCACCCAGCAGCAGAATATTGTAACGGCCATGATTCTGACCGGAATCGCCGCCGCCGCCGAAGATATGTCCGAGCGCGCCCCCCGTTGCCCAAGCGGCACTGCCGACCCACACCGTACCGGAGGCCAGGGCCACGGCGAGAAACAGAGCGACCACCGAGAAGATCGCGCCCTTCTTGCCACCCATTTGCCGCGGCCGGGCGATCCACCAGGTGTTGAGGGTCAACGCCACCCACAGGAGGCCGACGGCGAAGACGGCGACAGCCAAGATCTTGAGTACCAACCCATTGCCGAGAACGGTCACCATCGCCTTGGGGAAGATCACCGCCGCGAGCAGGGCCAGGATGGCCACGATGACCAGGACGATCCACAGTTTCAGCGCAAACCGGCCGAGGTTTCGCTTGCCGTGGATGGCCTGGGCCGAACCGGGTAGAAGAAAACCCATGCCCAGAAGCGTGTAGCCGCGCCGAGTCTGTACCACTTCGCTGCGATGGGCGATACTCACCACATCAGTCATCGTCTCTCCCAGGTCGTGCCGTCTCAACGTATTCAAGTATCCTTCACCGACTAGTTCGAGACTCCTCAGACGCGCCGCAGCACGGCCGGTTGTTCCCCCGGGAGGACTTAGCCGCCGTACGGCGTGGGGATGATGCCACCGGCATCGTCCACGTAGTAGGTCGGAATGACCGGCTCGCCACGGCTCATCTTGTAGCCGTCGCGCGGCAGCTCGCCCCGGGCTTGCTCGTGCCGGTCGCGGGCAGCGGCCAGCGACTCGGTCCCGACGATCTTACCGTCGCGAATCAACTCGCGAAGCAACGGCCGGTCGTCATGATCGGACTGCGGCGGCTCCCCCACGCCGATAAGTTCGGCTTCGGCGATTCCCTTGACATCGCGGCGGCGGACGGCGTACTTGCGCCCGCCAACGGTGGCCTTGGACATCGACTTTTTCGCCACCGGAATCAGCGGCGAAGCCGGATCATTGGTCTGCGACCGGGCGACCAGTTTGTACACCATCGAGCAGGTGGGCGCTCCCGATCCGGTCACCAACGCGGTACCGACGCCGTACCCGTTGACCGGCGCGCCCGACAGCGCGGCAAGCTGCCATTCGTCCAGGTCGGAGGTCACGATGATGCGCGTCTTCGTGGCGCCCAGTTCGTCGAGCAGGGCTCGTACGTCGCGCGCGGTGGCAGTCAGATCGCCGGAGTCGATGCGCACCGCGCCCAGCTTGCCGCCCGTGATCCGCACGGCCGTGCGTACCGCCTGCTCGATGTCGTACGTGTCCACCAACAAGGTCGTGTCCTCGCCCAACGTGGCGATCTGCGCCCGGAAGGCTTCCTCTTCGGTGTCATGCAACAGGGTGAACGAGTGAGCGGCGGTACCCGAGGTCGGAATCCCGTAGGTACGTCCCGCCTCCAGGTTCGATGTCGACGCGAAACCAGCGATGTAGGCCGCCCGGGCGGCGGCCACGGCGGCGTACTCGTTGATGCGCCGGGAGCCCATCTCGATGCACGGCCGGTCCTCCGCCATCAACGTCATGCGGGACGCGGCCGACGCCACAGCCGAATCGTAGTTGTAGATCGACAGCAGGAGCGTCTCCAGGAGGACGGCTTCCGCAAAGGTGCCCTGCACGATGACGATCGGCGACCCCGGAAAGTACAGATCGCCCTCGCCGTACCCCCAAACCGATCCCTCGAACCGGTAGCCGGCCAGGTACTCCGCCGTCGACGCATCGATGATGTGACGCCCGCTCAGGAACGCCAGCTCCTCGTCACCGAACCGGAAGTTCGCGATTGCGTCCAGTGCGCGCCCGACACCGGCCACGACGCCGTAGCGGCGACCGGTCGGCAACCGGCGGGCGAACATCTCGAACACTGACGAACGTTCCGCCGTACCGGCCTGCAGGGCCGCCCGCAGCATCGTCAGTTCGTACTCGTCGGTCAGCAAAGCGGTCGTGGTCTTCTTCATAACGCTAAGCCTAATGGCAATCCACTAATATGGGGGCATGAGTGAATCTCCCCTCGTCGGCATCCTGATGGGATCCGGTTCGGACTGGCCCGTCATGGCCGAGGCCGCCACCGCGCTGATGGA
>Ga0123354_10005236_pt1 | contig 18778 bp, 4 predicted proteins | sample TergutLab28metaG_2_FD_97872 | JGI IMG/M metagenome (GOLD analysis project Ga0123354, IMG submission 97872) | Labiotermes labralis P4 segment gut microbial communities from Petit-Saut dam, French Guiana - Lab288 P4 | ecosystem: Host-associated > Arthropoda: Insects > Digestive system > Gut ...
GGCATGTTGACAAATATAAAATTACATTTAAATTAGTTATCAATCACTGGACTAATGAAATCTTGTAGCATATTGTAGTTTCCTCAGGCCAACATCTGGGTCTGAGTTTTTCGACACATTCGCATATATTTTTCTCCTCAGAATATTTCCATATAAAACATTTATTCATGGAAATTGCTTAGAAAACCAAAATGACAAATTCCAGGAGAACCTCTCGCGGCTCGGTATAATTGATGCCAGGGCCCGGTACCGGCCCGCGGCCCGGCGGTTGAGAAACACTGCTGTAAGGTACTGTGGTCAGTTATTCTGCAGTCTCTGTCGATTAGGCTCTTTGCAGACTCAGAACTATCTTGTGATGTAGGTACATCTTAGAGACAAGTGGTTTGAGTATCTTCACTTAGTACCGGTGTGACAGGATTTTCTCCTTTGTATATAATGAACACTGTTAACTGCGATTGACGGTCGTACATTCAATCTGATGGACTATTTAGACGAATAATCGGTCCACGTTTACAACAGCAGACATTCGTACAGAGAATTCGATATTGTGTACCTCGAGTGGGATTCGAATCCATGATTCCAGTCCACGAGCGGTCGAGTATAACACACACCTTAGACCGAGAGTTTGTTATGAACAGATCATAAGCTTTTTCTTTCTGATTACACAGTCCGAAACTAGTTCCTGTGGGATTTTTGGCGAACCAACTGATATGGGTTGTTCTATTACTCCACAATCTCGTGTCAATATAATTTCTTAGCGCTTCACTCATCTGCCACAGCCGCTTTTTTCATCATTTCAGCAGTGTCATTAAATACACTTCCTTCTTCTCTATACAGTTTAGCAAATCGTAAACAGGTTATCAAATTTCGTTTTTAACAGCAACTGCATTTGACGATCAGGTGACCGTGCATCATGGTAAGTTCTTATAATAAAACCAACTAGATGCATTAATTTCTCAAATTTATCTTTTGAATAAAACTCTACATATTTCGGACAGTTCTTCTACATCAGGAGTTTTTCACTGTACACACAGCAATGGTATATGTCATACAGGTTTGCTGACAGCTTGCGAGCAGAATCAGGACGGAACATCTCCGTCCTGATCCTGCTCGCAAGCTGTCAGCAAACCTGTATGACATATACCATTACTGTGTGTACAGTGAAAAACTCCTGATGATGGACAGAGTAACTGTCCGAAACATGTAGAGTTTTATTCCAAATATAAATTTGAGAAATTAGTGCATCTAGTTGGTATTATTATAAGAAACAAGGGCATATTAATACAATTGAAATGTTATTTTAATCGAGGCCTTGAAATGTATTTTGTTACAAGAGAAATTAATTGAGAAATTTCGTATTCTGGGATGTGACACCGTATAGCGTGGTAGAAATTTACCGACCTTTCCGGAATATCCTGATGTTTCCATTCTCAGGCTAGAAGTCACTCATCACTCCACTCAACACTTCTGCCGTGAAGTTAAATGCAGCAACGTTCCTCCGAAACGTCCGTTACGTTTATACCAGAATACAGCTGTATCACATCGCGCAAGATAGTAGTTGTCATAACCAGTGCCGTTATAATGGCGGATGTCACAAAGATGTAACTTGATAACACGCCATCTGAGCACTCCAGACTACAACAATACAAATATTGACGACGTTTCGGAACGGCTAAGGATGGTATAAAGGAGCAACAGACACACAGGGACGGAGTTTGTCTAACACAAAGTTTGTTCTTTATAAATGTGGTGTGGATAGAGAGGGAGTCGAATTCCGGACCGCAAAGTTGAAAGCGGCGTCTGTTGGATTTAAATCAAACTGTTAGAGGCATTATGGTTATTCTCGTAATATGACGCCACTACATTGTAAAAGCCATATTCCCGTTCATGAGAGCCTAAGCTAGTGTCTACTTCGTGTCATTTCACAATTACATATCAGCGCTACAAATGCTGGTGCGACTAGAAAGACACTTGGCGGGAACTGCAGCTGCAGTGGCCGGTTCTCGTAACGCAGCCGAGCTCGGACTCCCCCACGCGTCGTATACGGGCTAGCGGCAGCCTCTAATGTCGGTACCGTACGTTTACCTTCATCGCGCGTCGTCGTATTAGCGTGTTCTTAAGAGAAAAGTTACAAAAGAGTGAAGAAGAAAAATTTTTTTTCTAAAAAAGAAGGAAAGCGGTAGTGGGGGTAGATGAAAGAGAAGGAGATGTTTGTATGTAGGATTCTTTAATGAGCCGGCAACGCAACTCTAGCGACGGCGCATTAGCTGATTGGTCCAAGTGAAAAAGTCCTTAAGAAAGTTAGCTCCTTCTCTTCTTGTAGCGCTTTCTCTCTTCCTCTCTCTTTCCTTTCTCTTACTACTACGTCATTACTCCAGCTGCAGGAGCAGAAGCGACCCGACCTACACCAACATTGTGCTCCAGAAGGCCACGATAATGAGACAACAGAACCGCGATCCTGCGCATACATGTGGCGAAGTCCTCATTACTAGTCTTGGCCGCAGGAGCGACGCTGGTTTCACGAGAATTTTTCTGCGTTAACCGTCACCGTATATTGGATTGTTTAAGTCTTTGTACTTAATTTCTGTTTCCATTTCCTGAAATATGGACTTGTACAATTTGTGTAGGGTCTGGAGCACATATTGCTTAAGGCTGACCGCTAAAACCACATTTTCTGCAGTAAACGTCTTGTGTTATTTCTTGCGGTCTGTATCATTTACAGTATATTATATAACCTATATTTTATAGAACCATATTTTCAATAGTTATTTATCATTTTCCTCAAATTTTGTGTCATTATCTTCATTTGGTTCTCCCAAAATACATTTTAACTTACATATATTTTCTGTAGGTTTCCTGATGTATTTATTTTCTTACACGCTGTTTCTTCGTATCGAAATATGGATGTAAACACATATTACCCAAACTGTGAATGCATTGAATGTCGATTAAAAAGCAATTGCGTACTTTTTTTAAAATTTGGCCTATTTTTTAATCACTTTCTGTACCGCAGTCTTCAAAATGCACGTGTATGTGAGGGGCGCCACGTTTGTATTTTCTGTTAAAATTTCGTGTTGTGTATGCTGGGGGGCAGATCAGGGCGGATCAAGTCTACTCCAATGTGGGTGGGCCCTAAATTTGTTTTTTGTAAAGCCCACAAATTTCATACGTAGACCCCGCAATGCATCTATATATATATATATATATATATATATATATATATATATAATTTAATTTTTGCAATTTTATTCACATACGCTTATTTAAATAATCTAACTTCATATTATGATTAACCTACTAGAGTTAAAATTTGTATCGTCTAAAATATCACGTTAAAATACGCCAAAGAGGACCGTATGGCTTTGTTTTGCACGAGAAAATTATTTTAACTGTATTTACCTTACGTAAAACTACCCGCATCTCAGAGTTCTTACTACCGTTATAATGTATGGCATTATACATTAATGTGTTTTCTGTTTTAGTGTCGTGAACTGCCTCAAGGTGGCCACACAGATGGCGAAAACCTATAGCAGCCACACAGTCAAGGTCATAAGGAAAAGTGCCGAGCAGAGGGTGTAATTACTGTGTTCACACTGGTTATGTAGCACAGGGGGTGGGGGGAATGTATCGAACGGAACATTTGTAGTTCAGTTCTCGGTTCGATCTAAGCTACACTCTTAATTGACTTTAGTGCAGGAAGGAGCATCGGAGAAGGCGAAATTCGAACATGTAGTCAGGCAGTTCATTGTCTTTCGTCAGTTCCGATATTTCGTCGCCGTATCTACAAGAATTCGTAATTGGTCGCTATCCTAAATTGTGTTATTCATGTTCACAGACTACAAACGCATCTGTTTAATTTCCGGTTTTTTTTTCTGTTAACTTTCCATCTACAGCTATATTTTTCACGTGGTCACTTCTGTGTTTGTTATATTACAGGTATGATATGTATAGAAGGGTGATACTGCACTGTCAGACTGGTTGATCTGTGTTCTATAAACTGCATTGCTTTATCTTTTATAGTCCACATTAATTTTAAACATTTACACTGAAGATTTTCACCAAGCGACTGTAGTGAGTATATATTGGAATGGTGTAAATGTATCTTAATGGCTATTGCTGACGTCAGTTAATTTTATATGGCTTCTTTCCCGTATGGATAATAAAATAGGTGGCAAATTTTGGTTTAATAACATCGTAGGTTTTATGAAAAGGAATTTGGGAGCTTTAAGAATGAATGTTCCGTGTTTGGCTTTGTTGTATAAATTGGCTGTATGTGCGTGCACTTACAGGGTATTATGCTAGGAAAGGAATGGTATAGTTCCCTATCAGTTGAAGACCTTAGTAAAATAGAAGGTGAAATTTCCTTGTTGGCAGTTAACTGAAGGTCTGGTTTATGTAGGAAATAAAAAGTTGTTAGCTAGAAGGAGGATAATATAGTTCAAAGGTAATCATTTGTAATGAATCTGGGTGCGTAAGTAAACTCTATGCATTTGATAAAGCAGAAGGATATTTGACTGATTTACCAAATCTTTGGCATGAGAAGTATAAAAATGTCGAAATAACACTTTAGTAAAATGTATCGGTTGTCCTGTTAGTTATCCTGTTAACGAATTGAGAGTTTAATTCCAAATTCGTGAGAAAATATGTTAACTGGATGTAAGTTGTCGTAGCTCAGAGCTTAGCAACACACAACGTCACGGATGTTGCGTCACAAGCATTTAAGGATACTGCAGCTCGTACATACCATGTAATGGCCACATTACATGGGCAACTCTGCAGCAAGCAGGAGTTCACTAGTTCATCGGAGTCAGTTTTTAATAAGATAATGATTTCTAACTGCTAAAAAGTGTAGTAAAACTTTCTTTACCACAAAGGAATATTTAGGCTTGTATATTTATTTAAATATGAAATAAATGTCTAAATTTTAATCTCAGACCAACAAATGCACACTGGTCAAAATATGTATTCATGTATTATTTATTACACACATATTTCAATCGCTCTTGCGTCATGCGAATAGTGATAAAATACAGCAAACTGAAGTAAAATAATTTACCTTAACTAATTAATTTTATTTTCTCAAAATTTTCTAGTAATTAAGTTTGTCGCACATTGCAGGCCAGCCATTTAACAATTCAAGACTCGCGATCTTCTGACGTCTATATAAACATTTAGCCCTTACCTCGCAGAGCAAACAATTCCGTGTCCATTAGCAAGTTAGGGAAATAATTACAATGTCCTCTCTATTATCCTTGCGCGGGTTGTCCGGTTTGTGGATTTCTCGTGCACGGTCGTAACTTGCTAATGACTAATGACTAAGGTGGGAAATAACGTTTCTGTTTTTATTTTGATTGTGGAATTCCGAATGAAAACAAAAATCACAGAAAGTTGACCTAACAAGTGTGTGTTATGTTCATAATGTTATGTTCATAATGTTATGTTCATAATGTTATGTTCATAATGTTATGTTCATAATGTTATGTTCATAAAAAGGACATTAATATTATTTTTTGCTCTTGTCTCTATAAAGTACAGGCCTTCGTTTTTGATTATCTGTGTTTCTGAAACATCCATGCTCCCCCTCCCCACAATTAACCCAGGTAATCGATAGTACACCATTATGTGTTTATTGTTACAATTATTTGGATCATGTACATAAATTTTTGGGCACAATTCGTGGTTTATTATTGTCATGGTAGGTGATGAATGTAATCACCTCTCGATTTCAAGAGGTTGACACTCTTTCATTCCTAGCACATAATCATGTGTATGTCAGTTCAAAAGGGCCCTGAAAATGTTGAATTGCACCTAGAATCAGGTCTGTTAGTTTTCTGGAGCAGATTGAGAGGTGTATTTTTTTTTCGGGAGTAAGTGTTGAGGATTTGTTGCAAGCCGATACAATTGCCAAATTTCAGAAACAAAGTAGCATAAGCATCTACATATTCATATATAAATTTATCTATTCTTAGCTTAATAGAATACAAATGGAGTTCCAGGGGTGATTTGCCTGTGTGACAGTAGTTACAATGAAATAAGTGGAGATTACATTTAAAAATATCGGCTGCGAACTTGCACGAGATGCTGGGTAAAATTTAGAGTATTTTGTGAAGCGTGTGATTCTCTCCACATGCTATTTCAATTTTGGTTATGTCAAAATACGACACATTGACTCTTTAGCATAAGTTCGTGTACGACTGAGAATTAACATTTTTCAAAATTCCTCAATTTTATCTTATACTTTCTCCAACCGCTTTACATACAAAACAAAAAAAAATTAGAAACCTCTAATTGTCTATAATTAATCTCCTCCTCGAACCTCTTAGGTCACTAGCAAGTAGCTTCAAATATTTATAAAGAAAACTTCTTGGCTTGCGTGTCTGTGTTTATATCTTCAAGTTCTGTCTGGGAACAAATATATTTTTTTTTTTATGCTTCATCACGAATTTGACGGAGAATGGATAACGCTCGAGCTTCGTATGCGAAAGACCCGATTTCAAATCTCGACTCGGAGACCAACTGTCCACGCTGATATATGTCGTGCTGTCCTCAGTTCCTGCACGACAGTGTCACAGTAATGCACACACACACACTAAGTCACGACCGCTTTCTTCCAATTGATCTTCCTTCATTGACATTACAAAACCTGAGCTGCCAATTAGAATTCAGCCAAATAAAATATAAATAAATAAATAAATGCACGGAATAAGTAAAACGTTAAAATTGAATTAATAAGTTGACTATAACACATACTTTATAATAATAATAATTATTATTATTATTATTATTATTACTATTATTGCCATTGACGACGTTTTAACATTGACATATTTCTTGTCACTTTTGTTAAAAATAAATGGCTTAATTAATTTAACTACGAACTTGCTGTGAAGCTACACACGTCATTAGAAAGTCTCTTCAGTTTTGGTGCCAATAACAGTTTTGTTATATTTTTGCTGACGTTTTTAATAAATCATCGGCATTTATTTATATCGCTGTTATGAAGTAATGGAATTTGGGAAATGCAAAACGTAAATTTGCGGATATTTTCGTAAAAAACGTTTAAAAATGTAAGCGTAAAAAGGAAATAATCACAGTCGAAACATTCGTAACCATTTGTGTTTCAAGGTTCTGTATTCTTAACAATACGTACTTGCAAACTGACCTGCAGTGCATATTGATTCACCGATTAGATGATTTGTTTTGTTTTCGTTTATTCCGCTCTTCATATATATATACGTCACGATTTGAAACAAATACACTCAGTTTTGTGTGACATACGAAGGTGATTTTAAACACAAATCATATTTTCATACAAGTGTGTCGCTTTTTTTTTCAAACAGTATTTTCAATGAGAAGAGAAAGTGTACTTTCAAATCGCTATCTTATTTTTCACGAAATAAGCGAACGCCTAATCAACTGATTGTCCTAAAATATGTTCCTCTTTCTGCTTAAGGTCATGTTTGATATATTGGTGTATTAATATTTAATTCAGATTTCGAATGCTATAGTAGGCTTAATTCAACACAGGGTATGTATAACAGGTAGTGCAGTGACATTATCGAGAGTGTTTTCATATTCGGTTTCTTTCTTATTTCACGACATTCCTATAAATTCCGCGTGTATAGATATTTAAAAAACTTCCTTTATATTCCATAATACTAATTTTCAGGAGGAATAAAAACAAAATATAAAGGTTCCGAGCTCCACCGGAAACGATTTGTTACAGTCTTGGCTAAGTCGTGTGATATTATTGTCATAACACGTTCGTTCGAATTGGTGTTCCATAATAATGCGGCTATAATGCTACATAATTAGGCTAAGTGTCTGTGTTGTCTAAATAGACAAATGTCATTCGTAACTCCCTAACTGGTTATCAGCTTCGTTATTTTCCCCATTGGTAAACCTAACACGAAGATCAATGTTACTTTGTTCACTAGCACACAGTATTTCTTCAGATAATCACAGTGTTTGTTATGTTTGTCTTATCATCTGATCACTTTTCACATGCTACACACGTATTATCTCGTCTTAAAGTCTGTACTTACCCATTCTCGTTGCAGTGTTGTGCGTTGCCCCAGTTCATGTGTGATGGAAGGCAGCCCACAGGGGTCGTTGATGACAAGCAGTGATGTTAGCGACTAATGACCGATACCGCGTTAAAGTGACGGACTGTTTAATACAGTTGCCCGGTCCTCGCTAATTACGATATTGCACGATATTTTTATTTCTTCCAAGACGAGGTTAAGAAGAGTAAGGGATTCAGTTATTAAACTGTGCGGATACGCGATAAATGAAGATAAGCCGTGTGTGTTGTTAACAGACGTGTAGGGGACAGGAAAACTGAGTTAAGTGTATTGGTTTGTGTCTCATATTGCGGAGGTGTTCGGTACAGTAACGGTAATAATAGTGGATTGTGTTGTGTGCTTGGTTACCGAGATTTAGTGCAATGGAACAGTAATTATAGTTTACTGTGAATTGGCATATTTGTTTGTTTTATTTATTCGGTGTAGGTTTACATTTTTTAAGTACTTGCTTTATGCTTTATTAAGTGCAATGAGTAACGATTATATTTATGATAAAACTTTCACCAATTCGATGGTTTCCAACCAAAGATTATTGCAGCAACAAGAAATAACTACTCATTGAATGAATGTGGCTTACATATCCGACAGGCTTTCAATTGTAAATATATGAATATGATATTCAGAGGCTTGAAATAAGTGACATGTAGGTATTTTGGTTAGAATTTCTTTACTGTAATGAAAATGAAGGTCGATATTGTCAAAGGAAGAGTGACTATGTGTAGAAGGAGCTGTAATGTTCTAGATTTATACACCTTAACTTAATCATCATTGAAGTGTCACGTGTGCTGGTGGGGAGGGTGGGGATGAGAAACCAAGATTTATGAAGTAATTGCAGTCTGTCGTAAGAGTGGACACAACATACGGAATGTATGAGAATGACAGTAAATTATTGTAGATGGGTGTGGAATGTGAAAATATAATTACAAAAGAAGTGGGGAGAGGGAAAGCGAAAGTAAACATAGAAGTAATGAGCAGTGATAAATAGGCCATAAGAAACGTTTTCAATACTCAGTTTGGGTTTCGGCAGTTGGTAAGAATACGGATCGGGTCGACTGAGAATCCGATATATGTTAGGTTTTTCCGTTTAAATTTCCTCGCCTGTATTGAAAATATTAATTTTGAACGTGTTCTTTTCTTTATCCGTGCAAGGTTAGGGTCTGGGGAGAGAATGAGCCATCGTGAAATATTGTGAACTACTCCTAAGGCTTATAACTACAAAAGAATTATCACGTTCATACATTCTGAATCGCTTTTGTTGCAAAAATTGTATTAAATCCACGGAAAATGTCACTTATAGAGCGTTTTATGCTTTTAGAATAATCGATATTTATAGTTGATGGTGTTCAGAATCTTACAGTGGACAATAAAATAATATAATTACTTCCTTCGAATAATTTATTAATTTCGGTTAACTGGATTAAAATCTAATTGGTCTTCACGTCCAAACTGATTCAGTGTCGGTGGAAGGTAACGAATGAATGTGGTGCAGAGATGTAGTGGATTTGGTATTTGGTACATGTGTCGCAAAAAGTGTCTGAAGACCCTGATGTCTAATTGTTCTAACAAAAAACAAAAAAATGGGAGCTTAGTCTGTGTGAATTGTGATGTTTCTAGCCTGCTTTTCTGGAAGTTGAACAAAATTATCGTAGACACATACTCATTTTTTCCCTAGTTTCCAATAAGAATCATATAAAAATTAATTGCGTTTTAAGTTGAACATTTGTTTGAATAATATTATTTGAAGAAAGGTTATTTGAAGGTGACAAATATTAAACAAAGGCAATTCGAAACAATTAAACAACTTTAAGTGTGTACATGAGAAGGTAATATCGTTAGCTTTTTATATCATGGACATAAAACAATTTAGTTAGTTTGTTTATATGAAGGGCATAAAACAGTTACACTGCAATTGTAAATGTAAGTAATGTGTGAATATAAAACCGGATGGCTTTTATTTCGGTCAGTTGCAATCTAGTTGTATTTCGTTTGAAGTTACTTCAGTATAGCCCTATAATGTTAATCGGGTCACGATCGGGCACATTGTTGCCGAGTGTTGGTGCTCGTCGTGACAATTGTCTGTATTCACGATGGCACACGTTTGAGTATAATATAACCACAAACACAAATTAAAGCACATGATACAGTGTGAACATATATCTGACTACATTCGTTACATTAACGAAAGAAACAATGAAACGATAATGTGTTATGATTCAGTAGCTGTGATTTTATATAAGCTAAACCTACATGAGTTAAAGTAAAATGCAAAATTTTTTTTTTAAAGAATTTGTTTCAGTTTTTGGCACTATTTGATATCCTTGATGGGGACAGTAATTCTTTTCAATTTTGAAACAGCTGTGTATATTACACGAAAATCGAATGTGATGAATCTGACTGCAATAGTTGTATGTAATCTGAAACAATATTAATGTAGGCGAGCTAATAAACGGAAGCCTCGAAGATAGTGTGATTCGTACTTGAAAATTCTTACGTTCTGTGGTACACGTAAATGCAACTGTTAACTGAGATAAGCTTACATTAGCAGGACAATCTAGTGTTTTGTTTTTGAAGTGTAACATGAAATATGGTAGTGCAGGTATTGTGTATCATGTTTGTGCAGGGACTGTGTGTGTTGTGTGTATGTGTCTGTGTGTGTTTTGAGGTTAGGTTAGGGTAGATCTGCAACTTGCCTTGGGCTCTCTGTGGCGATGTCGCAGCGGAGGTAGAAGTAGCAGCAGGCAGTCGGACTTCTTGAACCTAGCGGTGGAAGAAATAACACTATCACACAACGCCTCGACGCTGCTCGACGCTCCCTACGTGGCGTCTTCTTCTTCTTCTTTCTACCGTCTTCGTCTTCGTATTCCCCTGCTCCTTCTTCTGTGTGTGCGTGTGCGTACTAGAACGGGGGAGTCTGCTAAATATAACATTCGACTGGAGATTTTGCTGTCTCTGTTCGGTTCTTTTCGGCTTAGAATCACTGGAAATACGCACTGTGATATGTTCGTTTGTGGCTAAGGAATTAATATGGGAGTCACAGAGGCACTTTTTTTGCGGGATATGTAGAATAGTAAAACGTCAAAGCAATAAAAAAGCAGAAACACGCCAAAGAACATACACAAAGATTCGCGGAAGGGAATATGGAAGATATGGGAATATGTAGGGTGTAGTGTAGTTTTAGGTAGTGACCATATTAATTTGGAGAAAAATACGAAAATAAGACATTGGTAAGTAGTAAAACACGTCAAGACGGAAGTAGGGAATCGTTTCGTTCCTTGCTCTTCTTCTATTCCGTGTTACCCCCCCCCCCCGCCCCCCACTTCAATTCCTCCCCTACATTCCGCGTCTCTTCCATCTTTATTTTACCCTCTCCTTTTTTTGTCCCTCCCTCAAATACAAAACATGTCTTCTTTACTCCCTTTCCCCCCTGTCACTCCACCCCCGTGTCGTCTCACACACACACACACAGACAGACACACACACACACACACCAACACACTTTTTATTCGATCGCATCGCGCATGTACCAGTATGGCGGATCGGCATATCCGACGTCAACATCGACAGCTCGAGCGTCGGTTCTCAGCGTCTTTTCCACAACGAAGTTCATTCTCTCGTTTCTTCTGTTTCTTTAAGAAAGAAGAAAAATGGAAAAAAATTATAGTTTAGTTTCGTTTTTTTTCTTCAGTGTGTCAGAATTTTCAAGAGGAAATGGAAATTTTGTACAGAAATGCAGACATGAAAAATCGAGGCTTGAAGAGCTGTCATTATTCGCTAAGACTCGAGTTTCAATCGTGTGTGTGTCATATGGCAGGCCGTACACTGTCTAGTGATAAACTACAACCGGGCCCTCGCTCTTTTGTTGCAGATTTCTTTGCCCTCATTGGCGAACAGTTCATTTGCTTAGGATTACATTAGTTTCATTGCTGACGAATTTACTGTTACTTAACACCCCGTTTTCCTCAATATAAACAAGTTTAAACCTAATTGTGTCAGTGTGTGCATGTGTCTAGTTTCCTGTGATGTCGGGTTCGAGCCCCGTCGAGCGTTGTTTATGACGTAATTTATAATAAATTACGTCACACTTAAGATGTTACATCAGCCTAGTCGACTCTTCCCAAAGTGTGGATGGAAATCTTATGATTTGCTACCACTCACTTTTAAGATTCCGTAATTTAAAATGATTTCGAACATTGTATAGGTTTTTAAATTTTCTGTTAACTTGTTTTCGTGCACATGACAACGGGATTTTGTGTGGCAGAAGAAACAAAATGCTACAGCATTTAGTTTCCGGGTTTAAATAAATTTTCTTTTGCATTCCGCTGTTTCATTATATAACAATCACAGATTCCTTACTAGTTTACATTGTCTCATTGATTCGCTTAAACGTTTGACTTTGGAACCCGAACTGTATTTTACAATCTCGTGTATTTAGCTGAATTTTCAAATACGTTTCTCCGAAAATCAATTGACATATATTCTCTTCTATAACGATATAATTAACCTTTTGACGCCTAATGTCAACTATAATGGTCGTACCGCACCGCTAACCTCTGAAGTTGCATTTTATATATTTATTCAACAAATATAGGTACTGAATATTTTAAACATGGTATATACTGTCCGTTTTTTTCTCTTCAAAATGTAGTTTGTTTCATAATTCGAACATATTTGGTTCATGTATTATTCACATTTTATATACAGGATGTGCTAAAATTAAAAAAATAATTCCGGCGCCAAAAGGTTAACACTTTTTAAATAAATATACGACTCCAATAGACCTTCAGCATCGTGGAGTATGTTTCTATTTACTCAATTTTATCAATGCACGAGAAACCAGAAATGCCTTCACTTTGTGTTACCGCTGTGTTTTGCTGCATTAACACAGACTCCACTGTAAATTTTCTTTTATTTTTTAAAGGCAATGGAAGTGTTTAAAATGAAACCCAGTTTAGGCAGTACATGCTTTATGTCAATTACAGTGTTGCACTTATTCATTGGTGATAATTAGGCTGTATAACCGACGTTTCGGGGATCTTTACTGCTCGTTCTCAGAGGCAATGTTCTGTTTGGCTATCGAAACACTACGAACTTCCGAAACGTCGATAATATAACCGACTTATTTATGACGTCCAATTAATTTCCAGTTCTTGTTTATAAGGATTTAAAAAAATTGAGATTTTTTGTTCCTATCAGCAGTTGAAAATCGAGATTATATGAATTGTAAGTCAGAGATAAGAATCTTGTGTTTGTGCAGCGATACTCGCCCGACACAATCAGCAAGCTTCTGTTGCATCTTTGAAACGTAAATATCCTACAGAAATCATTTTCAATACCAGACTTATTACTTTAGGTCACAATTTTTGCCTGCCATGACAGTGTGGATTTGTTCAGCTGGTAGGTTTGGAACACGTTAAAGGTTAAAAAATGAAAAATCTTTTCATGTGCTTTACGATTTATGTCGTATGACATCATATTGATAGGAGACGACTAGAGACTTGGTTTCTAACTTATGACGCTGATGGTGGTTGCTAGTAGATGGAAAAATTTGTCGTAATGTGATTTATATCATCAGACATTACCGGCTAGTTGAAAATGGTGTGATGTCAAATTACCTCATCGTCAGGTAAAAAATACGTTCGAATTTCTGTTACATGTTTCGGCCCTTCGTGTTAAAGCAGACGATCGTTAGGTGGTAGTTTGTAATAGGTAATAAATTATGCAGGGTGTTAATCCTCCGTATTTGGATACGAACCGTATCGAACTGCACATTAAATACCGAAATTTATTGTACGAATGTCCCTCAGAAACCAGGAGCGATGTTTGTTATGTTTTATGATGTGTATTAAATGGCATGTCTTGTTAAAGTTGAGATTAAATTTCTCTGTGAGCCTAAAATAATATTGTGGGCATATGACACTGAATAATGCGATATTTCTAATGAAAATGTATCTGAAAACAACAAGGAATACGTATATTTCAGTCACTACAGTCAAAAATAAAAGGTAAATCAGTCCCATTACAGGCCCGAGGTGCCCAGAGGGTTCCAGGAAGTTAAGGTTCCCAGATTACGTGACAATGGCCCAAAATGGTGGTAAGGTTGTCAGCCTTACGCACCGGCCGCTTTTTACCCCCAGGAAATATTCCTGGTACTCATTTCTGTTAGAGGCTGAGTCGACCCCAAGGGCCATAGTGTGATCGGAAGGATTATGTCAATGAAAAATTCCAATGACACCAGCTGAAGTCACTGCAATATGTTTTATTATTGTACTGCTGTGCTAAATTATAAAATATACGTTTATGTTTATGGTTACATGCATCGCTGATCTATATTAATAATTGTCCAACGAGATGCAACACAAAGCAGTCTATTTATTATTCTGCAAGTTCACTCTACATGTTTCGGATGTCAATCACACCCATCATCAGGAATACACAAAACTGTTAACTACAGCCTCCGGTACTGTGCAGCTACCTCCCTCCAACGTGGCCAAGCTTGGCTACGTTGGAGGGAGGTAGCTGCACAGTACCGGAGGCTGTAGTTAACAGTTTTGTGTATTCCTGATGATGGGTGTGATTGACATCCGAAACATGTAGAATGAACTTGCAGATTAATAAATAGACTGCTTTGTGTTGCATCTCGTTGGACAATTATTAATATATAAAATACACATTTTTGGGAAGTGTTCACGAATACATATTCACCAATCGAGAATGTTTTAGCCACCAAATTATGATCTCAAATAAAGTGAAGCTTCTTTATATGTGGACTCTTATTTTAACCTTTTGGCGCCGGAATTATTTTTTAAATTTTAGCACATCTGTGTATAAAATGTAAAAAAATACAGGAACCAAATACGCTAGAATTATTAAAAAAAAACTGCATTTTGAAGAGAAAAATGGAGAGCATATACCATGTTTAAAATATTCGGTACCTATATTTGTTGAATAAATATATAAAGTGCAACTTTGGAGGTTAGCTGTGCGGTATGTCAACTATAGTTGACGTTATGCGTCTAAAGGTTAAAATTTTATATAATTAATTTTATTATTGGCTGGACTGTACGTTTGGCCGAAGACATCCTGGACGTACCAAGAATTGGTCGAGACGATATTAGTGAGATGTGTAAATAGTAGGTAGATAAAAGCCGTTCACTATCGTTTTTAGGGGTGGTCTGTGGTGTTGGTAAATTTTAACCCCCGTTAAATGGTACAACAACTAGTTAATTATACAGTGAAAATTGTCTGTAACGGAACTGCAAAGGATCGGATTCTTTTTCTGTTGCAGGCCGGTTCCGTTAAATACAGGTACCTGAAGTTCAGTTAAAGATTCTTGGGACTGAATTCAGTATCAATCAATCAAACAGTCAACAAATGCACTCAGTAATATGCATTGCAACACAAATCATAAAATACAAGTCATGACCTATATCAGACTCCCACATGTTTCGACGCCTTAGTGGTATGCCGAAAGAGATAGGAGTCTGATACTGGTCATGACTTGCACTTTGTGATCTGTATGTTATTTGTATAGTATTGATTGAATTTGTTGACTGGTATATTGAATGTAGGAACGTGCATTGTGTGAGTAACATAAATCCCTTGTGACTCTTTAAAGTTTTCTTCTCGATACAAAAATTTCCTTTTATCCAGGTTCGCTTTAAAATGAGTTTTACCGCATTACATTCAGATTGTGGCTTCAAATCTCCTTCCGCTCTTTATTTCCGGTACAAACATTCATATGTCAACAGTTGTACTGAGGGCACAGTGCGCTGTCCGCGTTGTCAGTCCCAGATGCAAAACTGACAGGTCAACAGGGCGTAACGCGATACGCTGCCTGTACTGACACTTTGTGAACATTTGTTAGTAATTTACTAAATTACTATGATGTGATGGGGACCGCGGTAGCACAGTGGCTAAGGTGCTGTGCTACAATTCGGAAGGTCGTTGGCTCGATCCCAGCTGGTGTCAGTGGATTTTTCATTGACATAAAACCCTTCTGATCGCACTATGGCCCTGGGGTCGACTCAGCTTCTAACAGAAATGAGTACCAGGAGTGTTACCTGGGGGGTAAAGGCGGCCGGTGCGTAAGGCTGACAACCTACCACCATCCTGTGCCGTTGTCACGAAATCTGGGAACCTTAACTTCCTGGAACCCTCTGGACCTGTCCAGGCCTGTAATGGGACTGCTTTACCTTTACTATGATGCGATGGCCTTCTTCGGAAGCAAATAGCGCTTAAGCTAATAAAGCAATCTCCTGCACTTCGTGGAATTCGAAAGTTCGTGATCATGTGTTCGGGTCCGCCATTTGTCCCTACCCACAACCAGTGCAGTTAAAATATCTTAAATATATTCATACACGACACATATACAAGTTTTGTAGTGACTAGTTTTGGCTTTATAATCATACCATAGTCAGACCATAAGAAGTTCAGTCCACTTTATCCAACCCCGAAACAATAAAGGCAGTGTTAATCTCTTTTATTATAAAATCAATATTTGCTTTTGTATAGTGCTACATGTTTCGACCCCAAGGCTCATCACCAGTCATGAATAAATGGAAAAGAAAACACTTTTATAAATAAAGATAAGTGTTTTGATGTTTTGCTGACCGTGCATCTCAGTATATTTATCTCAGTATTTAACCAACTTAATGCACAAAATTTGCTTCACAATAAGTTTTATTTCATGCCTCTACATGTTTCGAGCACATGTGCTCATCATCAGTAGGTCAAAATTGCATTACACAGCCTCTGGTATCATCACACCTATAGGTGAAATAAAACTTATTGTAAAAAAAAAATGTTTTGCATCAAGTTGGTTAAATACTGAGATAAATAAAAGATAAATGTGTTGACTAAAATCTTCTTTATTATTCAGTTTATTCAACACAACGGCATGTCTTGTCTAAAGATCATCCAATCCCGTTTTTAAGATACAGTTTAATGTTATCCTGTCATATAGATTTGCGACTTTTAAATGATCTCCTTCCTTCATGCTTTTCCACAAAAGCCTTTATATGCATATCTGTTCTTCACGTAACGTGCCACATGCCTCGCCCATCCCATACACTGTGATATCATTACTCTAGTAATATTCGGTTAGCAAGACAAATCATGAAGCTCCTCATTCTCATGTAGCACTCCCGACTTAAATCTAGCAGTAACCAATTTAATGTTTAGTGTAAATGTAAAATAACCACTGCCAACGGGTAACAACCCAATTTCAGTAAATAAATATTATTATATTATTATTATTATGCAGTCTTCTCCATTCCCCTCTTACTTTGTCTCTCTGAGACCCAAATATCTTCTTCAGACCCAGTTCTCGAACATCCTCAGCCCGTATTCTTCCCTTAATGTGCGAGACCGAGTTTGACACCCGTATGAAATGAAAAGTGAGATTTGAATTTGTCAATATTTCAGTCTTTCTATTTTTAGAGAGGACACCGAATAGCTGCTATTGCAGTGGTTGCTGGCAGTTCCGAATTCAAGTTACTTTTAATTTTGTCGTGCATCCGGTTGTGTTTTGTTGCTGTCTTTTCCAAATGTCTGTACTTGGCCACCTCTTTTGTGTTTATAATTAATACAGTAACGAAAGTGACTTGCGGTAGGTCCATGTGCGAGCAAACAAGGACATACGTATATAGTTGAATGCAATTAGAACCACTCGGACTATTCTGCAAGAACAGCCGTTAAGTAAAACTGTAAGCCTGCACCTCAGAGCAGCGGCAGTCGATATTGACGCATGCGCATGGTTGTGCCGAACTGCACTTCATTCATTGAGAACGCTGCTTGGCGCACCTTTACACAACACATGCAAATTAAGCTGGAAAGGGGGGACACGTAAAGCGTTTGTATTTAAAAATAGTAAAGAAAGAATAGAATAAGTGGGCTGAGTTGGGGTGAGTCTTTCAGCATCCTTTATTTATTTCCTTTTGTGAACATCGCCTCTAGAATTTGGGCCCTGCCTTCATCTGCAGGGAGACCACCCTTGTGTGGGATTTCTTGAATTAACTCGAAACTTACTGTGGCAAACTGTTTAATATTCACTGGCCTAAGCATCTACGATTGAAATTTGAACTGTAGCTCTCAGGCTACCTGGCCATTTCACTGTACTCCAGTGGCAATCCAGGCAGCACTCATTCTGAAGAAGAGCAAATTTTCCAACAGCATGCCACTCTTGGTGGACTGGCGTGAACCGGGGTGGCTCAGTCGGTTAGTTACTAGGCTTCGGGTTGGAAAACAGAGGATCGCGACAGGAGCCAGGCGTTAACTCTTCTCCGAAACGTCTAGCCCACCTCTCGGGCCCACCCAACTGTCTATCCATTTGGTACCGGCAGCTCTTTCTTTAGTGTTAAAGCTGCCGGAATGTGAATCTCAATATTCACATGCATCTGGTACTGAGGGTGCGAATTGCTGGAGCCACACCGCCGTACGCCTTTATGGTCTACACTGGGACGATTTTACTTTTAGTGTTGTAGAGGGTGTTTGAGAATATGGTGTTGAGGAGAATATTTGGACCTGGGAGGGACGAGGTAAGGGGGGAATGGAGGAGATTGCATAACGGGGAGCTAAATGATCTGTACTCCTCACCCAATATTGTGCGGGTGATAAAATCGAGAAGAATGAGATGGGCTGGGTATGTGGCGCGTATGGGTGAGGAGAGGGGGGTGTATAGGGTCTTGGTGGGGAAA
>Ga0123354_10005238_pt1 | contig 18777 bp, 8 predicted proteins | sample TergutLab28metaG_2_FD_97872 | JGI IMG/M metagenome (GOLD analysis project Ga0123354, IMG submission 97872) | Labiotermes labralis P4 segment gut microbial communities from Petit-Saut dam, French Guiana - Lab288 P4 | ecosystem: Host-associated > Arthropoda: Insects > Digestive system > Gut ...
ACAAATGTTCACAGAAGGTAATGGCACTAACAAATGTTCACAGAAGGTAATGGCGCTAACAAATGTTCACAGAAGGTAATGGCGCTAACAAATGTTCACAGAAGGTAATGGCGCTAACAAATGCACATACATATCTTAAAATTAACGAAGTTTGTTATTACAAAGTGATGCAAAAGAGAATTGTTTTTGAATTTATATTAAATTTATATTAAAATCACAACAGCTCCAACATGTTTCTGTGTGATCACAATCAACGGGGAGCGTACCGTCTGAGCTTGCTAAAGTTACAATGTTAAAATATTTGGTTAAAATACATCATTGTGGTTAATCTGGCAGTGTGGCTGCATGTGTTATCAGGTCCTTGTTGGTGTGTCTGCTGCGCAGTATGTCTACTGCGCTGTATGTCTACTGCACTGTGTGTCTGCTGCACTGTATGTCTGCTGCACTGTCTGTCTGCTGCGCTGTATGTCTGCTGCACTGTGTGTCTGCTGCACTATGTGTCTGCTGCACTGTATGTCTGCTGCACTGTATATCTGCTGCACTGTGTGTCTGCTGCACTGTATGTCTGCTGCGCTGTATGTCTGCTGCGCTGTATGTCTACTGCACTGTGTGTCTGCTGCACTGTGTGTCTGCTGCGCTGTTCCAAATGATTTCATATTATGGTTTTAATGTATCTAATTTTGTTTTTATATCCCTGAAAATGGCCACGTGGCAGGCCGAAACATGTAGCAGTTGACTGTGCATATAAACTGAATTCAATACACTTATGTGCATTTTTTATCTCAGTAATTATCCAACCTGATGCACATAATTTTTGTTTTACAATAAATTTATTTCATGCCTCTACATGTTTCGAACACATGTGTTCGAAACATGTAGAGGCATGAAATAAATTTATTGTAAAACAAAAATTTTGTGCATCAAGTTCGTTAATTACTGAGATAAATATACTGCGATGCACGGTCAGCAAAACGTCAAAAAATTGTGTACCTTTTTGGTACCACTATATATAGTATACTTTTACGGATAATGCAGAAACCATTGATTTTACAGAGTAAACCTTCGTTTACCCAGCTTGTTCTAACATCTCTTTTATATTGATGATCTCTCAAACCAAAATTACAGATATGTCAACCCCTAGAACACTAGAAGTCAGTTAACACTGTGCTGTATGTTTTATTGTGGGCGGTGTTTTGTAAATATACACAAACCGCATTAAAATTGCTTCTAGTGCATCTGCAAAATCGGTCTATCGGCATGACATTTTCGTCAAACGTGCCGGATAAACAGACTTTTTTTCTACTAACGAATTATTCCTAGAAATTAATTTTTGGTTTTCGAAGAAATTACGAGCAACTTTCAAGTCTTCTGGGATGTTACACCTTTATATTGTGGTTCAAGCAGTGAGTAAGACCGAAGACATTGCGTTCCATTAGAATATCGGTTACTATTTACCAGTCAACACGGTGTAACATCCCATACCGCTTCATCTTGATAAACACTGCTATGAGAACATGAAACCTCGGTTACTGACGTCAGATTAAATTCAAGGGGCGCTTGGTTCAACTGGGCGTCTTGTGTCTCCAGTTCTTTCGTCGAAGAACGTCAGCATTTCATTGCACAATACGTTTTGTTTCGGTGCTTATAAAACTTTGTCTCGCACTTCAAGAGAATAAAATGTAGATTGTGAGGTTAGGTTCTCAACTTGTTGCTTGTGACGTCGTGTGTTATACCTCCTGAAGTGGAGGAAACAGATTCCTCGAGACGTAGGTAAAAGCAGTTGGAACTACACGGCGTCATGCACCGAAAGACCACGATTGAGCATTAATCGCCGTATCTTGGAGTTAGGCTAATTCAGCTCTGTGCTGTAGAACACAAATATTTGTCACTGTTGCTTTTGTAAGGTCTGTCGTTGCAATCTCGTGAATATTCAGGATCAGGCCACAATCTCGTGAATATTCAGGATCAGGCCACAATCTCGTGAATATTCAGGATCAGGCCACAATCTCGTGAATATTCAGGATCAGGCCACAATCCTACGTCCAGATTTTATTCTTGTTTTCGAGGCAATTTTTCTCTTTCCTGCATTTTATACAATTGGAAAGGGGGGGGGGGATGAGTATTGTTTCCGTAGTGATTGCTTTATGCCTGATTCATCTCATGTTCCTCGACTTTGTAACTTCTTGAAGCTAATTACGGAGAGACCCGGGCAGTTGGTAAACCTTGTCCACGTCACCACCACTGGAACCCCCGATCCGCAGTTTCTTATACGGCGTAAGCCTATCGGCAGGTACTTTACAGATGGTAAAATGGTCGGAACGTGAAGCTGACAACTTATCATCACATGGAAGTATAAAAGGCTCACATCCCACTCACCTTCATATAGTGCGCCCAACAGCGTCACCTGTACTTCATTCAGTACATCCATCACTGCTGAGTGTGCTTTGCCTTTCTTCCTGCTGTATGTGCACCAACGTCACCTGTAATTCAGTACATCCGCCACAGCTAAGGGTACTTTGCCTTTCTTCCTGCTGTATGTCCACCAACGTCACCTGTAATTCAGTACATCCGCCACAGCTAAGGGTGCGTTGCCTTTCTTCCTGCTGTATGTCCACCAACGTCACCTGTACTTCAGTACATCCGCCACAGCTATGGTCGAGTTTCGTTCTCTACACGATTACCCTTCGTAACTTTGTTGTCCCGACGCGCTCAGTCTGGTTGGTGATCCTCTTTCGAGAAACGGGTGTGGTTCACCGAATCACATAGAGTTTTAATTATTGTCTTTTCACTTACGTTTTATTTATTCATTTTATTCTTGATATAAAATAGTGGAGCGCTATATCCAGTAAAACAACCAGATCATTTCTAGGAAACTGACACAGTCACTTTTCTGTACTCCTACCTACACCACAATCGTACGCGACTGACTTCCTTACTGGACTGCTAGCGTCCGTTATCAACTGCTAACGTTTTCTCATTTAAATCTCTCCACTCCTTCTTACCACCAACGGCCCCGAATATACGCTGACAGATTAACTTACAACACATGCCATGAACCGTCCGTAACTGACGCCAGCAATCCCAAGAAACAACTATGCTAAAAATGATCGGCTACACTTTCTTCCTTTTGCATGTCCACCAACGTCACCAGTACTTCATTCAGTATATCCACCACAGCGAAGGTTGAGTTTCCTTTCTTCCTGCTGTATGTCCATCAACGTCACCTCTACTTCATAAGCAAATTTTTATTTATTCTTTCTGAGTCCTTCACTTTATGTCTTTTACTAATTGTTTCCGTCTGCTTATCAATTTTGTTTTATTTTCTTTGCTGTTATTTTCTTTCTGTCCTTCCTCTTTTCTTTGTCTGCATTCCTTGTTTCCTTTTTGTTTTCCAGTCTCCGGACAGCTCAGTCAGTCAGTGACTGAGCTACGGACTGGGCAACCGAGTAGGCCTGATCTGTTTTCGATTTCCAGCTAGAACTGTGACCTTTTCCTCCTCCGAAACGTCCAGACAGCCTGCGACGATTCAGCGAGTTCCGGGGCACTGTCCTAGTGGCAGAGCTGTCTGACTGTAATGCTAACAATTCACTGCCATCTGGTGCCGTAGGTTAAGAAACACAGGAACTGTCCTCCACATGAAGGCCAATGCTGACAGCAGACTTCACTAACACTCTTTGTCTCTCTGTTTCTGTCACCGTTTCTTTGTACATGTTATCGTCCCTCCTCCTTGTCTTTTGCTTTCTCTTTCACTTCACTTTTGGGAAGATATCACTGTTACATGGAGCACTGTTGTTCTAATAGCCTGTATCCTGCTGGCACTAAGGAAAGCTGGATACCGAAAACACATTCTACTTACGTAGCCATTTTATTAATTACTGTCCAACAAGACAAAAGGTCATTAGGGTCGCCCTAACTTCACACAGACACTCACCATAACTCACGCCTCATTGTTATGATTTTTATAATACACGCTGATATTGACACAGACCCCTGGGGGTCACGCTTCACCTGTCACGTGATCAGCTGTCACATTCAGGGTGCACGAAACAAAAGATTGTATGCAACCGTGGCTAATTCGTCCCCGGGGTGAATACAGCGTTCTGAGTCCCCACACGTCATGGCTGATCAGCAGTGTCGCTGCCAGCCTGAGCCATTCCAAGCAAACAGCCGCATTTCCGGGTACGGGTTAATAATGTGTTTTGTTGCCAGTAATTTGAAACTGTAGGGCCAGTATGGGAATCGTAATTTAAGGTCTGTGAAATAATTTTTTTGTGACGGAATCTCTTTCGTTTTCTTGTAACTAAACTAATCAGTAAGTTAGGAGGTAAACAAGTTGGGAAAGTTAACACATAACGGAAAGATTCGGGGACGTTTGTTCATTTCCTTGTAATCACCATCTGGAGGACAAGAAGATTTTTAGTAAAAGTGTGTTTGGTGTAAAATTGCTGCTGCATTGTTATCTACGACTTTTGTTCCAAACAGTTTCGGCTGCGATAGATATTGGGACAATGCCTTTCAAAAAGCCCTTGGAGCACTTGGAAGTGCTCGTTATTTCTGTCCATTTTTTTTTTAAAGTTAAACAACTCGACAGATTTTATTAATATTAATATTCATTATCATCAAAAACGTAATAAAAATCAGTGCAGTTGATCTTAGGCCTTCGTAAACGATAGACATGGCCAAGTCAGTGCAAGTATTGTTGCAGGATTGCGTTTCGAATTCTTCCAAAGACACTTTGTCTTACCGTCCTACAGTTCTTCCGAAGACACTTTGTCTACAGCTCTACGTTTCTTCCGCAGACACCTTATCCGCATGAAATAATGTTGAATGCGAACTTGATGAAACAAGGTAATTTTATTGACATATTCTCAGCTCGACATGTTGCGGGTACTAACTCCCATCATCAGGAGCATTAGATGTTGAGTTGCAGTTCTACATGTCTGCCGAAGACACTTTGTCGACAGCTTTACATTTCTTCCGAAGACACTTTGTCTCCAGTTCTGCATCTGTACATGGCAATTGGTCTGGTGTTCTACATTTCTTCCGAAGACATCTTTTATACTGTCCTTCATTTCTACATGGCACTTTTTCTACCGCTCTACATTTCTTCCGACTACAGCTTGTCTATATTTTCATATTTCTACATGACACTTTGTCTAGAGTGTTACATTTCTTTCGAAGACACTTACTGCACACTTCTACATTTCTACATGGCCATCCGCTTATTTCACACGTAATAATGCGTTATAGTATGTTGAATGACGCTGTATGAACTGCGGTGATTATTTGACGTCGGATATTATGAGATTCTGCATTATGTTTGTGAAAATGAAAGGACAGACCCAGGAAGGGATCGGGTCTGTTGCGAGGTGTTATTGTGACATTAGACTGGAATCAATGAAGGGAATCACAAAACCTTCAGCCAGGACAGTAAATAGTTACCGAAGTTTGGAAGGAACATACCTTCGAAATGTCGGTAAGCATTGACTGATCGACATAGCGTAGCTTCCCTAAGACATCACCCTTCAGCAGCACCACTCTGAAGACCACGGATCTCACACTGTTACTCGCTGTTTGCGTCACCTCCTCGGCCACGGGTATGCAGATTATGACCAGAATTTTCCGAAAGGCTTGTCGCTGGAGAGGGGGGGGGGTCACTTAATCACTTCTTGTTTCTTGCTGTCGGCGACTGTTTCACGGCGGGACAAAAACTGTCATCCGAGCTGACAGTCATAACTAAACACAGAGAAATGTTGGCGGTTGAAGTGAAGGGATTTGATTGCAATGCAGGTGGTGCATACAACAACCAATGTGCTCTAACACTTCAGGACCTAGTGGTCACTATATGTACCGCACGATTCGCGTTAAATATCTCTGTTTGTTCCCCATCACATTGTGTTTATGTGCTTCGTATGATTCCCGCAATAAACTGCGACTTTTTTGCGAAAAAGCATTCACTTATTGGTCTTTCTGATGAGAACACATTGTTCCCTGTGAGGTACAAACTGAATATGTACGTATTAATGCATAGTAATTTTAGTCTTCTGAGGTTTAGAACACTCATGAAATTTCTCGAACTGTCTGCGTGTGTAATTCTGCTGTGGATAAGCGGCAAAGCTGACTGATGCCAACAGAGTCAAACCCTGTTCCCATGGCTACGCACTTGCCCTTGCTAACAAGACAAGAGGCACTGGACCAAGCGTAGTGCATGTCGGGATGAAGTGTTTATTCTAATGATGAGATGAAGACAATGTGATTAATTTATAGCCTTCGTAAGTACCAACTCCCGGTCCATTAACGCGACAATACTGCCATCTATCAGCAGATACTACACCCTCGAGAGCCCTCACGTTCTTCAGGCTTGGACGGTTTTGTATGGAGATTACTGAAACTGTGAGCGTCTGAACTGCTGAACCGGTAATTTCGTTTTGCTCAGCCCTTTCAGACAAAAGCCGAAAGATATTAACGAAAAAACAAAAAGATGCCATGACATCTTTACGTTTCAGTGCTGCTGTGAGGAGGAGGAGGAGTCCTGTTACACACCACGAAGGCATATGTGAGAATGGGAGTTAAGCTCCAGTCAGTCTTAATTTCGATATTAAATGGAGATGGAAGACCCTCATTGCTAGACTTTAGGTGGACACCAAACCAATTCTGGAAGCTTTGGAGTAGAGACAAATGATTTGCCTGTGCAGGGAATCAACCCACGATAACACAAATAAGAAGTATGTGCTACTTTGTGGCTGATAACTGTCTTCAACAAGAGTTAAGGTGTGTCTGATTGTAGAAAGAAGACAGACTGAAGTAAAAGGTAAAAGCAGTCCCGTTTCAGGTCTGGAGTGGCCCAGAGAGTTCTAGGAAGTTAAGGTTCCCAAATTACATGACAAAGGCACAGGGTGGTGGTAATGTTGTCAGCCCTACACACCGGCCGCCTTTAACCCCAAGAAATGCTCCTGTTACTCATTTCTGTCAGAGGCTGAGTCGACCCCAGGGCCAGAATGCGATCGGAAGGATTATGTCAATGAACAATTCCAATGACACCATCTGGAATCGAACCAGCGACCTTCCGATTTGTAGTAGAGCACCATAACCACTGTGCCACCGCGGTCCCCAGCAGACTGAAGTGCCAGGTCGCATTATACAAGCTAATGGCAAAAATAGTCCGATTCTATTACATTAATCTATTGGAGTTTAATTACTGTGAGTCATGGGAGCTTCGAACATCGTAAATATGCAAGATGTTACTAACCGCCTAGGATACTGACAAACCTAATACCTTTTTACATCTTGGTCCGGCACAAGAAGTTGTTCCCGATCAAACTGTGGGCCTGGATAGCTCAGTCGGTATAGCGACTCGCTACGGGCTGGACGGTCCGGGGATCCAATACCGTTGTTGGCGAGATTTTCCGCGCCATTCCAGACCGGTCCTGGGGCCCACCCAGCCTCCCATACAATGGGTACCGGGTCCTTCCCGGGGGTAAAGCGGCCAGGACGTGGCGTTGACCACCCGCCCCATGTAGCGCCGAGGTTAAGGAAAGAGTAGAGCTATACCTCTACTCCTCCTCTGGGCCTTCGTGGCCTCTTCTAGGGTGAACTTTACCTTTACCTTTGCCCGGTCAAAAATTGAGTAGTCTTCCATCACTTTGTACAACCCCACAGTTCATCGCCGTTGTCACAACAGTTCCATTATTAAGGCAGTTGATCACACGCCACACCTTTCACCCTGCATGTAGCTACTGTACATGTTATTGCAGTACGTACCCTCAGCGAACGCGGTTCACGATGACCAGGGGTCACATAACGCAAGAGGAAAACACAAGACGAGCGAACAAACACCCAGACGCACCGCCACTATTTTCGTCCTGCCTTTCCCGCCACGAGCCACCTGCTGCACAGCACATGTGGCATACGCGAACGACCACGTGCCCAAATGCAGGCGGAAGTTGGTCACACTGCGGGACTTTCTTGTTATTTAATTAAGGGGAAACTCTTGTCACCTCGGAGAGGGCGTAGACCCCAGGTGCCTTTCGTTCACGTCTTGTTACTGACAAAAGACCGGCGCCTCAGGATGGTGTGAATGCCTCCTTTGCACGCCTCGTTAGAATTCGAAATAGCACTGCTGTTGAAATTTGGCACGTGGTAAAAATTGGGCAAATTTTATAATACTGTTAATGCCGCTATTGTTGTTAAGACGCCACTAGAGGGTATAGGGGGCGTGGTGCTAAAGCTTGTCATAATTAAGGTGTCTGTAGTATTTCGCAGTCCTGCACTAACTCCCTGTTCCTTTCGGTTGGGAATGTGAAGTAAGGCACCCAGTAGCACGTTTTGACTCAACAGTGAAGAGATAAATTTCATCTCATCTCTTCGGAATTGGAAGACCGGAGGTTCAAATCCCGGTAGGTGCGATATATTTTCCCTGCTCCATAAAGTTCACACCCACTCTGGGGCCCTCCCATCCTCCTACGAAATGGGTACCGCGGGATCTGTACCTGGAGGTAAAGCGGCTGGAACTTGCGGCTGACCACTCACCTCCATCTAGTGTCGAAGTTAAGAATGAGTGAAGCTATACCTCCACTCCCCCTATCTTCATGGCCTACACATGTCTTAACCTTTCAGGAACTGAAACCCAGACATCTGTTCCCAAGCCAGTTTATTTAATGAGTGGGATATTGACATCCATAAGTAGCGACATTAAGGCGAGCTGTTGCTAGCACGGTAATGAACCTTCGACGTCTATAAGAGCCGGGAATTTTTTGAATAGCTAAGCGACAATTAGGTTCTCGTGAAGGATTTTGCTCCATGGGGTTATTTTAGCTACCTGGACAGACTCAAGCGGAAGACTGCTAGATTTAACTGAAGAGCGTCAGAGATGTGACACCGTGTAATCTGGTAGCTTGTTTCCGACGCCCATCAAGAGCCTCCTGATTCCATCTTCAGGGTAAAGCCCTCGGCTTGTACGTACCTTGAAGACAGATGCGAACGGTTACTCCGAAACGTTGGTGCGTGTGTGACAAACTGCATTGCGTCACATTCCGGAGAGTAATATCCGTGGTTTTACTTCTTCCTGTGTGTTTGACCCGTGCATTGACCTTGCTGGTGTTCTGATAGCCAGGTGCTGCAGCTACAATGTTTGTTTGTTTGTTTGTTTCTCGGTAAACTTGGTTGTTTGTACGTGTTGTTTACGTGAGTCATAATTCTTTACTCTGATGCTTTGTGGGAAGCAGATCGCCGCATCCAGCAAGCCAAGCCGACTGTGACGTCACGGAACGTCCTATCTGAGAGACCGTGTAATTCCTGGCCACTTCTGTGTCATGCTGCTTGAACACGGAGCTGCAGAGTGGCGGCTATCTGTTTCATTAGCACTGTTATCTTGCAAACAGCAGCAACACTCATGATGGGGTTTGTGACGCCGTGTAGTTTGAATTCGGAGGAAGCTACTTCCTCCATCTCGTGGGTAGGGGATAGCCTATCCTGCCGAAAGATGGTAACAACACATGAAATGTTAACTACGATATGGCACGGTTAAAAATGTCTTAGGGAAAGATGCTAAAAGAGAACCAGGCGTAAGTTGTATGCAGTTGCGACTGTACCGACCGCGCTGTGTAATAGTGGGTCTTGGGTCCTTAGAAAGGACGGAGAAAGTCACTTACAGGCTACAGACAGGAGTCGAGTGAGGTGCCTTGCATGATCATTTATGACACGATAATGTGAGACAGAATTTAAATATGTCGCCAGTTGTAGATGAAATTGGAGATGGCAAAGATAATTGGAGAGAAAGGGTCGAACGGACGGGAGAAGAGATGTGCACGAACGAAATCCTGCTTTAACACCTTTGAGGTAAAATGACACCCAGCTATACCATGTGCAAGATGGAAATGGAACGGCTACAAGTCAAAAGACCTAAGCCCTGACACGACCGTGTATTACCAGCTATAGGAAGAAGCTACTCAGGCAGACCACGTTATTAAGGGAAATGAAACCGCAAAAATCGAAAGGCCTAAGCCCTAACAGAAGAAGAAGAAGGAGGAGGAGGAGGAGAAGAAGAAGAAGAAGGAGAAGGAGGAGGAGAAGAAGAAGAAAAAGGAGAGAGCGCTGCGTGACATTCAAGAGGACAATACGTTGTAGGTCATTATCGTGAGAATCTAGGATCTTACAGACTGAGTTAATTTATCTAATACAGCTCAGTCAGCGTAGTGAAGGATATGATTCCTGACTGGAGAGTGATTTTCTCATTGCGGTCGCTGTGTCCAGATCGGCTAAGGGTGGACGAACTCGGCCGTGAAACAACGGTATCACCAGCGTGGAGGACGAGTCACTTCCATATATTGCTGAAGTCACGAGTGCGTGGAGATACACCTCCATTGCATGGTGCATCTTCGGGTCTTCTTAGCAAAACTTTGCGTGCATTCTCAACCGCCCAGTGTGTGCGCTAAATACACCGCCCTGTCTCTCTTTATTCCATAATCCTAATAAATGAAACAGTAATGAACTGAATACGAACGCTTCAATTAAAAATCAGCACTGCTGCTTTGACACACGATGTTCCGCTTATTAAAGGCTCCTGTTGTAGCTCGAACTGGCCGAATGCAAGCCGATACCACTCACAACGAAGGCCGGGCTCTATTTAAACGATTTCAGGCTACGCATTGTTAGTGACGCGGTGATCGGAATGGCTGGACGACCACAAGGCAACGCGAGTAATGCCATTTTAAATTCTCTGCTTTCACACTCGGTGGTTTTTCCTTTCCAATTATGAACTCGTGGCTCCGTGGGGCCACAATTCATGTCATACTGCTTCATGACGTATTGCGTATTGCGTTGCGATTGTTGTGCGTAACGGAAAGAGTGGCGTATGTAGGTACTGCTAGGAGTAGGTGTTTTTGTTAAACACAAGCAGTTACAAAAATGAAAATTTTCTGTAAGTTTTATGTTTACAAGTGCGGACTGGGGAAATGACACACGGAAAGGGAATATACTGAAAGTGTCTCTACTGTCACATACAGCAATGTGTCAAGGCTATCAGCTGAACTGTGAGATAGACCACTGGCAGCGTAGAAAACACATAAAAATAAACATAAACAGATAAACGCATAATTCGCTTAGGGTTTTTTTTTATTCGACTCTTCTTTCCAAAATTTGTTTTTCTGTTTCTTTACGTGTGTAAAATTTTCTTTCTTATTTGAGTGTCCTTATTTGTACATAATCTGGTACTGACAGAAATGCAGCTATATCCCGGGCGAAGAACTGGGTACCGCTGCTTGTACCAATGCAAATTTAAATACCGACGTGGACTGTACACCATAGTACGTGCGGAGTGAATTGGGGTACACGTGTCCGGGTGAAATGGGTACACGTGTCCCTGTGTTTGTCATGAAGGTGTATAGGAGGTATAACTCTACTCATTCTTAACTTCGGCAGTAGATGGAGGTGAGTGGTCAACTTCATGTAATGGTCGCTTCACCCGGGGATAGTCAACACCGCCCCCCCCCTCCCCCGCCAGGAGTCTCTGAATATTAAATGTTCAGTAAATTTTGTAATGCGAAGTGTCATAAATCCAGCCAATGTTGGTGTTTATTTTGTCAAAATCCGTTGAGCATTTCGGAAACCAAAGTTACGAAGAGAGAGGTAGGTTGAAACACAGACAGAAACCCACGTATGGAACGTCTCTGTGGTTAGAGTAGCGCTCCCGCTTTATTTCCGGAAAGTCCCGGGTTCATATCTCGGTCTTGAGACAGGTTATCGTCTTCTGACGGTTTGCGTTGGTTTCGGTCTGTCGTTCCAAACTCCCATACAGTTCTCTCGGTTAGGATACGACCGCTTCCTTCCACATTCGTCCTGAATCATTATTCACTAAATATCCTATTTCTTCTCATGGCTCAACAGCCGTAGAGGAGCCTAGGCTTCCTCTCTGAGGTTGCGCGATCTCACTCAGACACACCACACTCGGTAGGACTCCTTTGGACGAGTGATCATCCCGTCGCAGATACATCTACCTGACAACACACAACACTCACAACAGAAAGGCCCCCGGTGGGATTCGAACCCACAATCTCAGCAGGCGAGCGGCCGCAGACCCACGCCTTAGACCGCGCGGCCACTCGGACCAGCCAATTAACCCATTATTCAACGTTATGTATTCCGTGCTGTTAGCATATTTATGTGAAATATTTAATCATCATCAACAACAACAACTGTTGTTTTTCAATGATGTGCTTTCTCTTTTGCCAAAGAACGAGCGCAAAAACGACCAATCAATAGCTCAATGATGCAACTGGCACGCGCTGTAGTAATGCCACTGTTGCACGCACCGAGCTGGGCATGATTAGTCCCCTGAGCTGATACAGGAGCCCGTTCAACATAAGCTGGCTAAATCATATAAAAATGTACGGATTTGGGAAATGTTCGAATTGACAGGGGGGGGGGGAGTTTGAATGGCGCTCCGGAGTCGGGTTTCAGCGAGGATTTGACCCTCACCATTCCGTAGTTACCATCCACATGCAACCCTATTATTTGCACTGCTGTCAACAGTAGGCCTATACGTAAGTGGCGATACCGTACTACAAATAAGTACTGGGTGGCCAGCAGAATTGAAACAATGAACATTCTGATGTTAGAAAGGCTTTGTTCTGTATTGCAGCAGGAAGACACGGCGTACTTGTGTCTTAGCATCACGTTTTTAAGTTCCTACCGCCAGATGACACTGGGCATTCCACAGAATAATCATTTTATATCCGATTTATCATCTAGTGTTATGAAGGTTACAACAATTATGTAAAACTGACAGTGAAATGCCTCTTTTTTGCTTAATTGAGCATTACGTCATACAAACAAATGGATAAATAGGAGTAAAATGCCACACCGTCCCCTTCTATGCTAGATAGAGTTAGGCGCGTTCGCAAAATTGCGAAAGAAGACAATTAGCTTTGTCGCGTCTGTCTTTTTCGTCTTTGACGTTCATGTGACCGTGCACCGTGATAAATTATTATAATAAAAAAACTAGATGCACTAATTCCTCAAATTTATTTTTGGAATAAAACTCTACATGTTTCGGACAGGTCCTCTGTCCATTATCATGAGTTCCACCCTGATCCTGCTCGCAAGCTGTCATTTTTATGAAATTTTATGGAATTTTACATTTGAGTGTTTTTCGAAAATGAGTCGACAGAACTCAGGTTCATTAATATTCTTATAATGAAACCAACTAGATGCACTAATTTCTCAAATTTGTTTTTGGAATAAAACTCTACATGTTTCGGAAAGTTCCTCTGTCCATCATCAGGAGTTTTTCACTGTACACACAACAATACATACAGGTTTGCTGACAGCTTGCGAACAAGCTGTCAACAAACCTGTATGACATATAACATTGCTGTGTGTACAGTGAAAAACTCCTGATGATGGACAGGGGAACTGTTCGAAACATGTAGAGTTTTATTCCAAAAATAAATTTGAGAAATTAGTGCATCTAGTTGGTTTTATTAAAGAATTTTTGTATTTCTAATGTTTCTTATGAGCGGTTTGGAAGAGGGAGTTTGTTGATTAATAAGATTTTGATTAATCTGACATCCAGAATGGCTTTTTGGTGATTTTGGTTGAGTGCTTGTAACATGGATGGTCCTCCTTCTCATTATTTTCGTGGTGAAATTGGGTCATTGTGTGTCTGTCAGCAATGAAACATCTAGGCTCCCATTGGACAGATTTTTCTTGAAATTTGATATATTTTTTTCGACAATCTGTCGAGATGATTCAAGTCTCTTTAAATTTTTGCAAGACGAACAAGTACTTTACATGAAGACGTAAGCACATTTCTTATATCTCGTTGGATTCTTCTTAGAATGAAAACCGTTTCAGACAAAAATTGTAGAAAAATCAAAACACATTTCTATATTCAGCAACTTTGCTCCTAAAGTTGTGACGTTTATGGGGTAATGTGGAAAAATGTGCTTTTGTATGCTGCTACAGACACACACACACACACACATACTCAGGATATACGAGTATAATAATTATTGGTTTTCCACGACAACAATCGTTACGCGAACTCGCCTCAATGTTGCGTTTGTACTTACCCGTCCATTGCCAGTCTTGTTTCATCGTCTACTTGGTAGTTTCTACCTTTCTTCTTCATTTCGTTGTTTCTGGCTTCATTTCCTGATTTTTAGGCAAAGAAATACATAAAAATAATGGCGATGACGTCATCAGCGTGAGTTAAACTTTTCTCCAGCCATTAGTACCATCCTTATCCAACTCGTGGAGTTGAAAAACCCGTCGAAAACGTAGAGGTGACGTAGGGCAACGTAACCTAGTCAAGTCAGGTGCTCCCATCTGTAGGTAATTCAATGAACGCAATTACTAAGAGAGTGATGCATGCTGGGAAGTCTCCATGACTGGCGTTCCACTCCATCACTGAGACACCCTCCATTTTGTTCGCTTCATTATGTCTGGTAGAGTTAAACCAAGAAACCCTGTCCTCTTCACTTCTTCCCTGCGCTTGTTTCTCCAACATTTTCAACCCCCTGCGCTACAATCCCCCAGATACCCCTAAGTAGTTCCAGTTCCTGTTTAGCCCTCGATGTATATGTCACAGCATTTACAATTGACAAAGACGAATCTACGACGTCTAAGCGCTAACGACATCTATACTTATGCACACAAATTATTTCCTTAAGCGCAGATATATGTCGCTAAAGTAAATGCTTTCCACAGCCCGTACTCCAACCGATCTCTAAGAAACAACACCCGTCTCTTACTGAAGAACCCAATTTTCGTAACTCAGGTTTTTGTGATGTGCAAAGTTATTGTGTGTCGTGTCTCTGCCGGTGGTGCTTGTGACGTCAGCTGTTTTGTAAGGCGATGTCCATTCAGAAGTGTATAGAGGAGCTAATTAGAGGGTTGTTGTAGCTGCGAAACGAATGTTGCCATTTTAATCTACTGTTACGCGAAACACAGAGACGAGTCAATTAATTCAGCCTATTATGTATCAAAAGGAAGTTTTCCGTCAACACCCTGGCTAATGACTAATACCATGGGTAATATCCACGCTCAAATCTGACGTAATACAATGACAAACTGCGTCTCTCCCTATCTTTTCTATCGCACTTTTAATGCTCGAAATATGTCTAAATAATACATAAAAATTAATTTCCCATCTCACAGAAAACACACCCAGGTTCTATTTCAAACACCAACGCTTAACGCTGTTTTGGAAAACAGTAGAAATTTAATGTGGGAATTACATGAAATATAAAAGGCACTGCGTGGGCTAACTGCAGAGTTTTCATTGTTACAGCAGGCGGTGGGCGTATTGGCAACAGGATTTAGGGGATGAATGGTTTAGGGTGTCGGCTATCCTGCGGCATAATGGATATTAATTATAACTTAATTAATTTCAAACAATGAATGGTGCGCTATATGGATTTATTATGCTTTCACATAGTAACTTAGAAGAGTCAGATTAGAATTTCTGGACGAAATACAATAGAAGCTCGGCAAGTACGTTGCAATCCTGGAAGATAATCGCATTACTGGAAGAAGTTTTTGCTACTGTCCACGATGAATGAAGAATATTGACAGATCAATGAAACGACAGAGGGAAGTTTAATGGCAAAGAAGCAAATGAAAAAGAACGACAGGAAGATTCAAGGAGAAAAAGCCCAAGCCACCGTACGGCACACTTGAGAGTTATTGTTATTATTATTGTCATGCTCATAATCATCATCATCATAGTCATTGAAGAAACGCTAAATGAATTGATCACATCTTGCGGAGGAAATGCGTTCTAAAGCACTTATTGATGTAAAGATAGAAGGGAATAGAAGACGAGGAAGAAGACGTAAGCAGCTACTAGACGACCTCATGGAAAAGGGAAGATACATGAATTTGAAAGAGGAAGCACTAGCTTGCACTCTTTGGGGAACTCGCTTTGGAATACGTATGTTATGGACCTGTTGAAAGACAGACTAGGCAATAGATTATTATTATTATTATTATTATTATTACTGTTGTTGTTGTTGTTGTTATTGCTAGTTTTACTTTTGCTGGTGGTCATAGTGTAAGATCAAGACGATAGGGTCCCAGTGCCATTGCCCGTGTAGTCTCGTGCTGTTTGCCGATGTACACTGAGGACACACAATTACTGAAGATGTACTGTACAAGCTCACGACACACACAGGCAGCACCACCCGTTCGCTAAGTCGCCCTGCGACAAAGAACAGAGCGATGGGCGAGAACAATTTGATTACATCACAAAAAGAGAGGGACTTTTAACACAAGGCAGAGTCCACACACTCTAATGCGCTTTTTTATCAAACATCCCCCCCCCCGCCCCGCAATGTCAGCTTGACGTCTCCAGATTGTCACATTCAGATAGGGTAACAATGCCACCCACCCATCCCCTTCACATGGGGCCCATTAAGCAGGGTTCACGCAGGGATTTAGGGGGCCAGATTGTGGTCACCATCCCCACGCGACTTTTGTAACTTTGGTCTTTATTTAAGGTCGTTCAAGAGTCGAAATATTTTTTTTTTGGTTTAACCCTTTTAAGTATAGTGGTCACGGTACTTACCACCTGCTGCATCATTTAAAACTCTCAATTTTGCTCACACAGTGTATTCATATATTTCACGTGATTGTGGTACTGGGTGACTTTTTTACTGTGTTAAGGGAGTGGTGTTTGTGAAGGAGAGGAAGTGTTGTTTCTGTGAGGTATGAAGTGAATTGGGTTATGTTAAGGAACTTCACCTACAAAAGTTTAATTAAGCTCTGTGACAGGGTCTTGAAGATACGTCACTTCCTGAGCTAATCAAAATCCCTCGTCTTGTATAAAATCCACAGACTCATTCCATTATCGTACTGTCATCTGGGTGGACCAGAATTTTATACGCCACTGTGATGTCTGGATGTCTGTAATTCGTGTTACATGCCTCCCCCCCACCCTGCTGCTATCTTATCTCCGTAATAATACTTGGTTTACAAAACAAATTGAGAAATATATACAAGGTCTGTGTGGAAACGTTAACGAGAGAGCTCATTCGGAAGATCTAGGCATAGATGGAGGGTATTGTTAATAGTAAAATGTTTCTTAAGGAAATAAGATGGGAAGGAGTAGATTGGACTTATCTGGCTCTTGATAGGGAGCAGTGGTGGACTATCGTTAACCAGGTACTACAGCTTCTGGTGCTATACAGTGCTGGAAATTTGACTGACTGGGGAACTGTCAGCTTCTGAAGAGGAACTGTGTGGCATGGAGTTAGCTAGTTAACGCAAATCATGGATATGCAGATTATGGTATGTCCCATGGGCCTGCCTGCTGCTGTAACTACCAACTCTCTGGTTATGTGAACACCACTGAAGAAAGAAAAGTGCCTTCCGCATGTACGCTGTTGGTTCTTCTCCCCTCCAAACATTTGGTGACGTAACACAGGCTTGCAGCTTTATGGAGCTTATCAGCACCACAGATAACGCAAGTGGAAATCGAAGCGAGTTTTTTTATTTGCTCGCTCCTTTCCACCAACAGTTATTAAAATCGCGTCTTGAGACTCCTTTAATGTTGCTATTAATGCTGACGTCACTCCGTGCAAGAACGGCTCAAGTGTGCGTAACCGTGAGGGTGGAGTCTGAATCTGGTAACAAAATTGGTTGCCAGTAGGAAGCGGTGCCAGCTGTCAAGTTCCCATCGACAGTTAGTTGCCAATAGGAAGTGGTGCCAGCTGTCAGGTTCCCATCGACAGTTAGTTGCCAATATTAAGTGGTGCCAGCTGTCCGGTTTCCATCGGACAGTTGCCGATAGGTCGCTGTGTCATCTGTCCATTTTGTATCGATAGTTAGTTACCAGAGACAAGCAGTGACAACCTTCCCCGCAGACACAGCTGTGCTGTATGTAACGAAATTGTGACAGAACTGAGTTAAAAATAAAGCAGGCAAGGCATTTTGTATTTCTCTTTTATGTCTTTTATTGCATTTGTTAGCCTGATGTTGATCTGCAAGGCCGCAAAATTCCGCTTTATGAAACACTTAGAAACTTAGTTGTGTCAACTGTTTCCTTACGTAACCGTTGTGTCTGGAAATACAGTGGGGTAGTCCAAACCTAAAATTGTAAGCAGACATGTTCTCCGTAGCCAGTGGCGTACCCAGGAATTTTGTTCGAGGAAGGGGAGGGGGTGTTCAACAAATTCAGTTGAGGACAGAGAGAACGGGGATCTGGGGGCTGTAGCCACCTAGTCAGGGGTTCTGGAGGCAGCTGTAATTTGGTACAAGAAATTTCATTTCGTATAGTAAAATTTTATTAATTTTTGGTACTATAAGACTATTTATGACGACAACCAATTTATTTGTCATTGCTAATGTAAAACAATTGCAAACCGGCGGTAGTTTAGAGTTTTACTGTCTTTTTCCCGAACATTTTGGCGTCCTAAATTCAGCAATTTTTAACAGTTTTCAAATCGGGTTGAGTTTGGCACGATTTTGGAAGGTCTTCCGAATTTCAGGGGGGGGGGTTTGAATCCCAACCCCCCCTCCCGCCCCCTCGGTATGCCACTGTCCGTAGCAATTGGTAAAGAGAAGACATTGTTTTTTTTTTATTTATTTATTACACAGCATGCCCCATTACACAGTAATATTACATGCTTTACATAACCTAAATTTTAATTGACAGTAATTTCAAATCTGAAAGTTCTAAAGACTTAACAAATTTTACAAAAAAATTTTGGTAATTATTAATGAGTGTTTCATTCGTTGCAGGCCAATTGCCACCAGTGTTTTTTATTTGTCTTATCATCT
>Ga0123354_10005239_pt1 | contig 18772 bp, 12 predicted proteins | sample TergutLab28metaG_2_FD_97872 | JGI IMG/M metagenome (GOLD analysis project Ga0123354, IMG submission 97872) | Labiotermes labralis P4 segment gut microbial communities from Petit-Saut dam, French Guiana - Lab288 P4 | ecosystem: Host-associated > Arthropoda: Insects > Digestive system > Gut ...
CAAAAAAAGGAATAAAAACAAAGGGGGATCCAAAAAAGGTGAAACGGGGAAAACCGAAGGGTGTAAATGTCCATGGGGGGGGGGGGGACAAGTATTTTGGCCGTAGCAGATGTGTCCAGATTAGAGGTAAATTGTTGAAAATTGGAAGTTATTCTCCTTTAGCTGCCGATAAGAAACGCACCCCATAGGGAGTAGAATTGAGCAAGTGTACACGGCACCTTTCTTCGGGTCCCTGTACATGCCAGGGATAGCTTCTGGACACACAGTAGGCGTGTTACAAACGTTGGTACATGAAATATGCATCAATGTTTTTACGACTGTGGAAGAAATCTCATCGAGTAATTCATATAAACTTGGACATTTTAAACATCATCCTACAAATACACCAAGTTAACATGGTAGTCGACTGATTGACAATCGTATTTCGTATTTAGGAAGTACCCGGTTGAAATTCTGGTTCCAATTACAATAATCTTGACTGAGATTTTTAGTTGAATTGATAAATTATTCCAGGTAATGTCTAGAACAGAATCTCAAATTGAGAAGCAATGGCGATTCCCGCCCCGTTCCTTTCGAATTCATAATTCACCAAACGCATTATCATTGGGTTAAATGTAAGCTGTGTTAGGTTCCGTGGTTTATTTTTGGTGCTGTCAGTGTTTTATTGGCTATAGCTTCGATGACAGTATGAATGGTGAATGATCCCTTGGAAAGCATTGGAAGGGAAGCACTTCTCGCTCCAGCGGCGTAGCTAGGGTGCGGCAAGTGGGACTGCCGCCTCGGGCAGCAGAGTTCAAGGGGCGCCAACATGAATACTGTAGATCAAGAAATGGTTTTCTGGGATCAAAAAGTATTAAATTATTTAGACAAATGAAAGGAAATTCAATAAATCACTGTATTTTTTTTAAAGTCCGTATTTACGTCAGGGGCAGCCATTTATACCGCTTTCCCCGGACGTAAAAAATAATCTAGCTATACTGCTACGTTGCTCCGTCGGAAAACCATTTCGGCATCTGCCTATACAAACTGAGGAAAACTACTAATAACCGCAGCCGGAATTGTCGGCGTCCCAGACGAGAAGCCAACCGGGAACATCCCGAGCTTTACAGTTACAGCAACCCCTCAGCTACTGAAATGGTCGATAAATAATTAAAGATTTCAGCAAATAAAAACTGGCATGGACACAGAGAAAATATAAGCTACCAAGCCCTTTGTTTGTCCAACTAATGCACACAAATTATTATAAAAATGTTTAATATTTGCACCGTGTATCAATGATATTCAAACATTATTATCCAACCGATGCACCAATATATAATTTGTAGATACAATTAAAATTATAAAAATATTTTAAAAGTGCTCCAACATGTTTCGGTCACAGAGGATCCATCATCAGGGAACTGTTTACAGTGCTTGGATAAAATTATAAAAATGGCTCTATCGTGTCCGTTGACATGGACGTGGTCGGTGTTATGGCAGTATAATGAGACCTTGTGTGCATGTGTACAGTTCACTGTGCCTCCCTATACACCGAACTACACACAAGCACACCGGGTCAGATTATACTGCCATAACACCGACCACGTCGATATCAAAGGATACGAAAGAGCCATTACTGTAATTTTAACCAAGTACTGTACAAAGCTCCCTGATGGTGGATCCTCTGTGATCCGAAACATGTCGGAGCACTTTTAAAATATTTTTATAATTTTAATTGTATCTACATATTATATATTGGTGCATCGGTTGGATAATAATGTTTCAATATTATAAAATTGTTAAACAGTTAAAATCATTTAAAATTATAATAGTTACTCCAACATGTTTCGGTTTACATAAACCATCATCTGGGAGCTCTCAGCCTGTGCTTCGCTAAAGTTACAATGTTGACTTCAGTTACATATCGTTATTTGAAGTTATCGGCATTGTGGCTGCATATGCAGCCACAATGCCGATAACCGAAGTCAACTTTGTAACTTTAGCGAAGCACAGGCCTAGAGCTCCCAGATGATGGTTTATAGAAACCGAAACATGTTGGAGCAACTATTATAATTGTAATAATTTTAAATGATTTTAACTGTTTAACAATTTTATAATAATTTTTGTGCATTAGTTGGACAAATAAAGGACTTAATACTATCAATATGCACAGTGCAACTATGAAGAACAAGGTACCAAATTTAATATGGAATGTGGATGTAAAAGTGACAAACATGCAACAAGTGGGCGAGAACCGTCTGACTGATGAGAAAAAGTACTGATACACACATAGCATTAAAATCAAGCTTCTTCGGAATGAATGCCGAAGAGATAATGCTCCGAGAACACAGGCGTAACAACATTTATTCTTTAGCCACAAAGTATTTACCATACTTATAAGATTAAAATATTTACACCGTGGAATAAACGTTTGAAAGTAAATGGTCAGATTACAGCTCTAATTTTCAGGCTTTTCTGTCTCAAGTCACCTCGTTTAACTATTGCAAGGTGTGACACAAAAACGTGCGGGAAAGTTGCCAGCGTGGAAAGAATACAATGTGTAAGAGTCGTGTCGTTTCAAACTTGATTCTTACCAATCTCTATCTTCCATTCTTAGCGTTGATAACGACCTGCCACAACAATGTGTTTATCAAACAATCGACTGGTGAGCCACACGCATTGCACTACTGCCACTGCACAGGAAACACGAGGCACGCCGTCTCTTTTTTTTTCTGTTATTTTTGATGCAACAAAATAATACAAGAACCACAACTGCAGGTCACAGCGACACAGTTCCTTTTCATAACCTGATACCGTAATCTTCGTAGCTCGTGTGTGTGCAATCGTCACCGAGCTAGGAAGACAACTGACGGTCGAGTGTCTCGAACTGCTTGTTTTTACCAAGAGCTGTTATTCCAGCTGGCCTACTTGCAAGTACGGTAATACAAACAAGTCCTACTAGTATCTCACACACGCCCGGACATCGATGGTCAATCCTGATAGTTCTTTTGTATTTGCGATTTATGTAACCGAATTGTTAGTAGCTCGGAGTGTATACGCAAAAATTGTAGGAAGAGTTAATAATGAATTGGAAAGGATGCGGAAGGTACTCAACTGGCACCTGCGTGGACGGTCTGAAAAAAATGACGAAAAAACTCTGTCCAGAGAGCCTGAAATTCCGAATACGAAGGACTGCTAACCACTCAGCGACGACTTTCGATTGAATCTGTTACATCCATCTTCGGGATATACTGATTAGGTCTTCAGAAATATGACGCCGTGTAGTAAGGAAAAAATTCGAACGTTATGGAGAAACCCACACATCGCAGTGCGCGGCTTCACGTTCCAAACACCATAACCTTCGCATTTACCACTGTAAAATGTCTCAGAATTTCTAATCAATAGAATGACAATGGGGACAGGTCTTAGCATAGTTTCTTGGTTTATTCAACGACATCTCAACTGCATCAGCTATATAGCGGCGAATGAAAGACTGGATGATGAAATGGAAATTATGTGGTAGGAAGCAGTCTTAGGCTGTTTTAAAGAACTATCCCAACATTTGCCTACCACGAATTAGGACAAAAGCGAAACCCTCCGTCAGAATAACCAGCGTCCGGACCGAGAAACGACCCCGAAACTGTTCGATAACTGTTTCTGCCAGACGAGGTTGCCCGTTTGCTGCACAAACATGTTGACCTGGGAGTCCAATAAATAAGCCAGTCACACTTCCGGGGTTCTAAAAATTGTGTCCTACCCTGAAAATGGAGAGAGTATGTTCCTCCGAAATGTTGAAACTAACCGACCGAACCACACAACTTACTAACTCAGAAAACCAGAATACAAATATTTACGACCGTTAGGACCTCTAGTCATACTCTGTGGGAGCGAGGCAGAGTCCCAATCACAAGAAAAGGTCGATAATTCGTTAGGCTTTAAATCGGGCAAGCAGTCAGTTGAATAGGAATCTGGTTGGGCCTTAGCTGGCTGTAGGAGCGAAAAGGATTCCTGTCCCTACTGGGAATGGAAACCCCGTCTTCAACGAAGCTTCATTGACCGAGTTAACCAGGATCAGCAAAGAACGAAGACAACTGATAAACATACCAGCTGAAAAACACGTCTCTACGTCAATTAGTCCGCATACATTGGTACAAAATTGCTTTACACCTACGTATTGCGCTGGCGGCTATCGCGTGGCAGAAATGCGACTTCGAATCTAACTGCGGGTATGTCAGTTTGTCGGCCTTTTCACAAACTGTCCTCTATTGTACTTGCAATTACCTGATCCCCACAAGCTGTCTTAATAAACGTGTGTATCATTGAAAACATGTACAATCAAAGAGGCCAAACCTTGAACTCTTCTGCCGTGTCAAGAAAAGGGTAGGGGGGGGGGGAATACGATGATGATGATGATGATGACGATGATGAAAATTAATGAGATTAGTAACACATGGGAGAGGAATGAAACAAAGGCGAGTACGGAGGGGGGAATGAGGATGGGAAGATTTTATCAGCTTGTACAGTACATTCTCAATAGTCAATTTGCAGAGACGTCTTTAGGGGCGTCCGCATAGCCGCGAAGAGCGTCTAGTAGCTTCATGTGGCTATCCGCATCTATCAGTGAGACTCCAACTGGGCGGCTTTTGGAGAAACTTGATTTTGGGTGTTCCACGAAAACCTGTCCACAAAGTCCTAATTTGGTTAAAAATCGGGCAAAAATATCGGGCACTTCATATGAAGAAGACCTAAGAACGTAGTATTATTGCGGGCGATTCGAGTGAAATGGCATCAGGCTACTAGGACGGCCGACGAGGTATCAACATTTGCAAACGCGTTGCGCGTTGTTACACCTGCATTGCCTATCTTGGTTTTACACCGCTGCCACTTCACTTCGAGAGTTTTGCTTGACGACAAGCAGGAATTTACCCTCGGTGGGGGTCCACGCTCCCTGTAAGTCGTTAAACTTAGGCTTTACTCACCAAATTAAAGGTGCCTGGAAACACTTTGATTAAGCTCACAGACATGCGTCACACCTAACACGTTTATGTTCGCACGTCGAAATTCTGTTGTTGAACTTTGAATTGTGCCATCCCAGTTGTGTAATATAAACTATTAAGTGAGTTTGAAGTCAATGACACGACTAATGTTTAGTTAGATGTTATATTCTAGGTCAAAAAGACTACATGTTTCGGCCGGCAGTGGCCATCATCAGGTCTTTGTCGTTCGACACACTTAAGAGTACTTTATACAGTTGTGTGTTGGCTTGTTTGATGAGGAGATCTCAACATCAAGGCCTTTTTTTGAGTCTGATGGCCACTACCGGCCGAAACATGTAGTCTTTTGACCTAGAATATAACATCTAACTAAACATTTGTTGTGTTATTGACTTTAAACCCACTTAATAGTCTGTTGTTGAAACAGCAAACACTAAGGTATATTTTGAAAGTTATTTCAGATCGTCTTCAAACCCACAAGTAAAACGCGATCGTATGGCTTCAATCCGGAGAACGAGGAGCCTACGACCCCCTCAGTTTTTCTGTCACACAAAACTTTCTCTGAAGAAAACATACACCAACATACGGTACAACTTGTTGCAATGTCTTGCTGGAAACATGAAGACCTTCTCCTGTAATAGGATAGGTGCCCATAAAATGGCGTCAAAACTTGTGAACTAAGGTCTCCCCCCCCCCTCAAAAAAAAAAAGAACCCAGCAATCCTAGTAACTCTCATAACAGAGCACACACAAACCTTGTCACGTAATGACGCTTCATGGAATCACTTGACCAACCAGTTCTTGTGACAGGCCACGTGTATACTGAGATGAAACAATGTTTTGCCGCTGCACAGGTGTTAAGGTGTTTAACATGCTTCCCTTTTACATAAAAGCAGAGTCCGATAATCCAAAAAAAATTTAAAGCATTGTTACAAAAATCCTTACGTGAAAATTCCTTTTATTTCTTGGCTGAATATTTTGAACGCCAAGTTAAATTTTGATATATGATCTGAATTGACATATGAGGGCTTTGGGACTATTGTTCCCTCTCTTTACTTAAGTGTCTGAATTATAAATATGTCAGTATATACCCAACCACGATCTGTAACGAAAGAAAATTTCCAACTTAAAGAGTACCGTTAATTGCTTCTAACTTAGCCCACTGTTTACTTTTTATTTTTATCCTTATCTTATTTTATTACACTAAACAATCTGTATTGTCCTATTTTATTATATTTATCATACTAAGTAACCATGTGATTCTTGTACACACTTGTGTTGATGTCACCCCTTAATCCCAACAAATATGAAGATTTCCATATCCATATGGGCTATGTAATCCTGTACGGATTTACGGAAGGAAAATAAATGATATATGAACAAAACGAGTCTGATTTCTACAGTGTCCACCTTAACGCTCAACCCGCTTGGAGCATGTGCGTTCGTAGTCTGTATTGTACGTTAGAGCAAATGTTGAGAATATCCTACTCGACTGTAAGATATGCTTGAAATCTGATAAACATATTACTGTCGACATACAAAATAATAGCCCTGTAATATCACTATTTGTAAGTAGAAGGGCGCATAAAGCATGTAAGCGAAGCGAAAATACAAATTGTTTATACATGTTGTGCCTAGCAGTGGCTTATATCAAAAGGGACATCTTTTGAGCAAGGCCTCCTGACCATCTAATAGTTTCCAGTCGCCAACACAATGCACAACAAGTCCGGTCATTGACACTGGTATCAGACTAAAGATCAAACATTCAACAAAAAGGAAATCAATAGTCACAATTTTATACTGGATAAATAAACACTGGACACAACAAATACGTGAAATCGCTCTATACTGAATATATGGGGTTTATCTAAAATGCTTGGACAAATTTTACGAGCGTGTTCTTCACTTACAAAGAAATAAAAAATTCTATGAACATATGTCCGGAAATTAATGCTATTTCAGTTTAACAGAAAGATTCCATTCAACAATAAATACCCAAACTAAGAAGTATTTTACTTAAAGCTTACATAACACATTCACAACACACTTTCCAGTTTATTTACTGGCGAGTTCTGGCTGTTTATCGTCACAATTCACAGCAGACGCTCACAATGCCCTCCACCTGAATCACTGCACGCATTGATACGACTGATCATAAACCGTCGTACTCCCAAGGACATGGGGCGGTTGCGAGTGTTGTGCCAGGCATAAAGAATGCTTCGATGAATTGTCTGTTCATTTTCAATTGGAGATGAATACATTAGGATTTTTAAGTGTCTCCACAGTAGCAAGACAAGCGATGTACGTGTAACGTACCACTGAGGCGCGTTGGTGCATCCAATGATGCAGCGGAAAAGCAATGAGTATCACATATTCTGAGTGTGTATTTGTAGACTTAGGTGTCCAGCAGGTAATGTGCATGAGCCATATTGCCGTCTGTGACCTGTACGGCTCTACGATATTTTTTCACATAACACCTTAAACGGCACGATTCTCGGGAAAAAAGTTACTGAACACAAAATGTGTAATTTGATTTCTCTACACCTTTTTGTCCGAGGCATCTCTAATTTCAATAAGAAACGAGAGGGATAAATCAATAATGTATATTGGTTTTTATGTAAAGCACCCGTCATTCCTTTTCGATTTTAATGGACTTGAATTTTCAGGACAGATTTTAGAAAAATACTCAAATATAAAATTTCATAAAAATCCGTCCAGTGGGAGCCCAGTCGTTCCGTGCGAAAAGACGGCCGCTTTTCGCAATTTGGCGAACGCGCCTCAAAATCTGAAGAACTGAGGTCGGGCAATGTGGTGGCTGTACTTCGAGAACTAAGTGTCTGCGGACACAGACTGTTATCAACATTTGTCCTTGTTGTGTTGTGGAGAACTCACTCCCGAAATTTGTCCAAGCACTATAGACACACCTCGTTACTCCCTTTCACCTGTTTCCATCATACAGGTCATAACAGATCCTGACATGAAAAGAAATTCAGGTGCCTCCAGCTATGGCCCTGAAGTCTACCCTGGGCCCCATGTGTCAACTCGGTATTTTTCTATACCGCCTCTGACAAAAGCAACTTTACAGTTGTGTTGCTCGTGACATTGAGACGTGAAGGTGACATGGTAATTAACTTCACTTCACTGCATTTTATGTACTTATGGAAGGAAACTTACCACGCACAACAGCAACCTACTCTTTGTAACATACTGGGAACAGAGCTACCTCCACGTGTAAAAGTTCCACCGTCCTAAGTAACAGCTTTTATGGAAACAAATATAATCCATTGCAGCATTTACAGAACCACTTGGTCAGTAGATTTGAATCTACTGTCCAAGTTCTTGTGTAGATTTGAATCCACTGTCCAAGCTCTTGGGTAAATTGGAATCTACTGTCCAAGCTCTTGGGTAAATTGGAGTCTACTCTCCAAGCTCTTGTGTAGATTTGAATCTACTGTCCAAGCTCTTTGGTAAATTGGAATCTACTGCCCAAGCTCTTGTGTAGATTTGTATCTACTGTCCAAGCTCTTGTGTAGATTTGAATATACTGTCCACGCTCTTGTGTAGATTTGAATCTACTGACCAAGCTCTTTGGTAAATTGGAATCTACTGTCCAGGGTCTTGTGTAGATTTGTATCTACTGTCCAAGCTCTTGTGTAGATTTGAATATACTGTCCACGCTCTTGTGTAGATTTGAATCTACTGACCAAGCTCTTTGGTAAATTGGAATCTACTGTCCAAGGTCTGGTGTAGATATGAATCTACTTATCAAGCTCTTCTGTAAATGTAATGTACACCATTCTACTCCCTACTTCTCTCATACTCTATTTTCGGCGCTTTTCGCGACACTATCTCATGTCCATCCGCCCGTCCACATGTATCAGAGCGGCTCCCACTGGACCGACTTCCGTGAAATTTGAGGTTGGGGACTTTCATGAAAATGTGTCGAAAAAATTCCAAAATACAATTTTTTAAACGGACAAAAATGTCAGGCACTTTACATGTAGACCTAAGTACGTTCTACTGTTGCCGTACACACAAATTCGCCATTAAAGTAGTTTTGTACAACACTCGACATTTTTATCTTCTCGACAGCGACGGGTGGCTCAACATTACACACAGAACGAATTGCTGCGTGTCCACAGCCTATCTTTTTAATTAATACTAGCCTTCTTAGTTTGAATATTTGCAGTGCATTCAATGACCCCGTCAGTATCTCCTACTAAAGAGCATCCGACGGTAGGATTAGTGAATTTTAAAGGGCGTGGAAGGACATGGCCGTTGCCTAAATATAAGTACAGTAGAACTCCATTTATCCGGACGCTGGTTATCCGGATCGGCTTGGCCCTTGGGTAAATTTGTCGAGAATCCTATTAAATTAACTTGCCCTGAATTTAAAGGTTATCGGATCAAGTACAGCACAGTGTGTTGGCTTCTTGAACTTCAAATCAGGCGTGGTCGACAGGTTTAGACGCAGGTACATACTGTAAACAGAAACAGCCGAAGGGGTTCCCAAATTAGGCAATGAATTCCCAAAGTCCTCGTCAGCTGTGAAAGTTGACGGTTATCACCCGAATTCCCGTCCCCTCCTCTCCAAGGCTTTTGTTTTGGGCATGACTCACGTGGCCTCTGACAGCTACCATTTAGTCGGGACGGTGGTTGCGTGTGTAAAATCGTGCCGCACAATCGTACCAAGTAAAACTAAGATTTTCGGAGTGATGTCGCCTAAAAGAAAGCGTGTTTTGACTATTCTTGACTTTATCAAGTACATCTGTAGGTCCAAAATTTTCTTACTGCAACTGTATTACATCTTTTTGTGGCTTAAATTTGTCCCCCAATATCCAATACATATAAGGAATTAAGTATTCATGTTTTAGTTGTACGTAAACAAATATGCAGCCTAAAATAGCCGTTTTTACAATTTTTTTTTCATTTCATACTGCCAATGTAGCCTATTCCCAAAGCAGAATCCAATTATCCGGATTTTCCACATAGCCGTATGGCTCGCCGTCCCAATTAATCAGGATAAATGGAGTTCTACTGTACTACCCCAGCATTTGCTGGAGGAGCTAAAGAAAACCACGAACACCTCTGTTATGAAAGCCGGTCTTCCGGACCTCTATAAAGACGTAATACTATTGCCCACTCGACAGTGATCTTCGGTCCTGAATTTTCATAGGCCGTCTATTCCCTTAAAGTTTAAGTAACTCGATGCAACAAAGTTCCTTTTGAGCAGCTGACAGATGCCCAACTTCGAGATTTGCGCAATGTACAGAACCCAGGGCTTCGCCACCGTGTTCACAGAAGCTCAACACTGATCCATATCCTTCGCCAGTTGATTCCAGTCAACACCCATTCATCCTACTTAACATTCGCTTTAATATTATCCTCCTATTCTAAGCAAATGTCTTATTAAGTTGTGTGCTTCTTCCATGATTTCCTTTCAAAACTTTGTATGCACCTCTTACATCCTTTGTGTGCTATATCACCCGTTCAGTCCATATTACCTTGCATAATCCCACTTGATTCCCTATAGGGGCAAGACATATTTCTAATCCTGAACATCTAAAACGCGTCTGTGACCCACCCAGCCTCCTATTCATTTGGTCCTGGAGTGTCTTTCTCTAAAGGTTTTCCTCCATCTAATGCCAAGATTAAGAACAAGTGGGTCTATACCTCTAATCCCCCCTACATGCCTCCATGATGTGAGCAGGGAACACTGTATTTTTTACATTTACTTTATGCATGTGTCTAGAACCCACCACCTCAACGTAGGGCCATGTTGTGACAGAAACAGACAGCTCAAAACACAGTTCCCAGAAATAACAAGCTGATGACACTCTCAAGTTGATACAGTGGCAAAAAAATGAACTATGCATGTAAGTGGCACTAATACAAAAATTATACTTACACCGTTTCCTGTAAAGCACATAATCTAACACCAACACTTTTAGCTATACATTTTTGTCTCATCTCCAAAGAAAAGTTGCACAAAACTTCACGTATCAGCTTTCCTATCTGTCTGCATGTCACAAAATGAAAATTGGTAAGGTCTTCAGGAAATTTGATTATGAAAAGTTTTTTCTAAAATGTGTCAGCACATTCCCAATTTGGTTAACATCACACAGCAATAATGAACACTTTACACCTATGGCATTTCTGAATTAAGGAGTCATCAGGGTCAAGAATACTTTGAACAAAGGTTATAAAACATTTTATATCTAATATACATTTTCTCCAAGTTTTAAGCATTTGAGATAACTGGAAGAATTATAATGACAACCATGTGGGTACTTTGTCAATCATTCCATTTGCAAAATGTATTTAATGTTCTCTGCTATTATAAGGTGAAACAAAATATTCAGGAATGCTTTGCCCTGAAAAAAGGAATAATTACACTAAGTTTAATCATTCTCATAACACACCTTAATATAAAAACTGCAGAAAGATGTGCAGGGCCATTTTTATAATTTTGAAAGCGTAGGTTTACTTTTTTCTGGATTATAAACCCATTCTCACTATATTTTGCTTCTCTGTTTGGGACAGTTCTCACTGAAGACAGTACAACAGAAACAGAAAAGTCCCCTCTTTTGGGGAAAAATATATAACAAAAATATAAATGAGTAGGCAACAACAGTAACTAAATCCTATAGAACATTAAATACAGTATTTAAAGTACTTCACTCTGCAAATGTGCAATTGTTTGAACTGGATTTCTCATTTCTTTTGCCAGTCTCAGTCAATGAAAACATTTTGGTTGCAGGAAGTCATTTTTGGTCTCATTTCAGATATTCATTTTCCAACCCTTCAGATTCTGCCACCTGTGATGGCCCCACCACTCCGCTCAGCTATGGCACTGTCACGGTGTAAGAAGTTTCAAAACCCAGCCTTAACTGTTCATACTTGATGATGACAATGATAATGTAAATTGCTGCAACACTACAACACAAACATCTGACTTCATGTGAATGGTATTATCAGCCAACAATTCAGCAAACATGGCTTACTCCCCAGTTTAAGTCTTACCACAAGCTTCTCTTGTATCAGGTTTAATCCATTTACATAACCTGCTTGAAACAATAAACAATATGGTGAATAAGATTACAGTAATTAACTTTTTTGGATGGTTTAGCCCTCAAGTTATAAAGAAATTTCAGATTTAGCCTGCAGACTAAAAAGTATGACAACCTCTTGTGTAAAGTAAGAACAATACAGGAAGTGCCTTTCATGCACACATAATCAGGAATAAGTACATATTTAGACAGTCATTATTTAATAAAATATTATGAAACTGGATCCCAGAGAAAAATCTGCGCTCCTCCTCAGAATATAACACTCGTTGCAGCAGCCGCAGTTACTTGTTTCACTGAATGACTCATTTAGCATTACACCGACCAAAATAAAATGTGCAGCCATCTTAGAAGTCAGGACAGTACATTATGCAGCCTTTCTTTACAGGACAAACTTACTGGATATGGAAACGCATTTGAATGCTGAATGTAAAAATGGTCAATAACTCATGGGCACCTTTTAGCTGTACCACAATAAGACTCTATATCACTATGAGCTGCAGCATACTTTTCATACCCTTTGTTGGTATACTGATAATTCAAAGCAATACATCTGATTTTGGAGATCAGGTGTTTACAGTGATGGTCACATTCCAGTGACTTCTTCAACTGCATGAATGTTTATGCACACAAAAACCTAAGCACAATTAATGGATAAATAAAGTTCACACAAACACTCTATAAAGTCAGAGCAAATTAAAAATTTGGAATTCTATCAGCCTGGACACATGGTACGTGTAAACAATTCTGGCTTCTTCCCTACTATGCAATGACACAGAAGCTATTACTCCAGTTGTGAGGTGGAAACATGCATACATCAAATTCTGTTTCCCCACAGACTGGTTGTTATGAGTGATGTATGGGGGAAAGGGCCTACAGCTTAAACTATGAAAATGGTCATACCACAGCACTGGCATACCAGCACACATGGGAAGAAACTTGGCCAGGCAACAACTAGTCATGTTGGATGCCTGACAGGTCAGATGGATCCTAAAGAATAACACACAGACATATGGTTCATACTTTTATTTACAAAACCAGATGTGCCAACTTCCTCAAGCAGTTACTCAGCAGTGTCTCAACACAGAGGCCCATGTTCAACTCTAGTCTCCTCCAGAAGCAATTTGTGGTGGATGAAGTGGCAATGGGACAAGTTTTTCTCCAAGTACTTCAATTCTCCCATGTCAGTGTTTCATCTGTGCTCCATGCTCATTCATTCATTCATTCATGCCATTACTACAGCCATATGATGTCAGTAACTGAAAGCATACTTCAATAACACAAATGACAACTCTCTACTAAGTGGGTGGAACCTTGTGTTTCGGTTTCTTCATATATGTAACAACATACTTCATGATGTTCTTGTGGACGGTTGAGAGATGCTTCACAAGATGAGCCTTTGTGCGGAAGGAAGAGCCACAAGCCTACAAAGATAACAGATAAACAATTTAGGCAAAAACTTTCTTTAACCCCCACCATGACAGAGACCTAAATACACAGTGAAAATCATTTAAGACAACAGATGTTTCCTCACATTTTACACTACAATAACATAGCATTAAAATTTTTCCCATACAAACTGCCCTTTTAATATACTTCCTGTCCAAAAAGATTTCCTACTTAAAAGCATGAAAACTTCATGATGCAAAAACTTTTCACCCCTATAATATATTTTTCAATCAAAATCTTCAACAATGTTACAGGGCAGTTTAGCTTTCACAGATTGAGTTTAGTTTTTGGGGGTAGCTTTTAAGAGTATGTTTCGGATATTAGCATCAGTATACAGTTAGGCATAGGAAGATGGTTTCTGCAGGAAGACACAAGGTATTTACCAGTACTGGAAGACTATACGTCTTGCTCTCTAACAGTATCTGTCTGGTGTTCCCACATTTGGGGGACCCAATGTAAGGAATTTAGTTAGTTATTTCCAGGACAGAGTACAGTACGGACTGAAGGAGACTGGTTGCAGTGCCGCACTCAAAGTATATGTGAGATCAGTCCAAAACAATAAAGATCAATCAAAGTTATTGTGTCTTTTCTTGCATGCATCGAATCAAACTACTGAGAGGAGTGCAGATACCTTAAGTGGTCAACACCTGAATATTTCCAGAGGTTTGGGTTTCAGAGCCACCAAACTGATCTAGTTTGCCATGCCCGAGAAATGAACAACAAACAGGTACAACAATTCCCCCATGTTCCCATAAACTACTGAGAGGAGTGCAGATACCTTAAGTGGTCAACACCTGAATATTTCCAGAGCCACCAAACTGATCTAGTTTGCCGTGCCCGAGAAATGAACAACAAACAGGTACAACAATTCCCCCATGTTCCCATCTGTTGAATTTATTAAAATATACAGTGATGATATGATATCTCAGATCCTTAAAGTTAATCAAGAACGTTGTTTTTGCACCTCACTTTTATATGGCATGACTGACATGGATTACTTGTACTTCGTGTTACCTGTCACACTGGTCAATCAGTGGATCATGGTACTGAAGCCTGAGTCTTATGTTTATTGGACTGTGCATCATTGTGATAGTTGAAGAAAAAAAGACCAATTTGATGTCACTTGCTATTTTATTTCACTTCTTGTGTGCTTAACATGTTTCGGATATTAACCTTTTGGCGCCAGAATTATTTTTTTAATTTTAGCACATCCTGTATATAAAATGTGAATAATACAGGAACCAAATAGGTTAGAATTATGAAATAAACTGCATTTTGAAGAGAAAAAAAACCGAGAGTATACACCATGTTTAAAATATTCAGTACCTATATTTGTTGAATAAATATATAAAATGCAACTTTAGAGGTTAGCGGTGTGGTATGACCACTATAGTTGACATTAGGCGTCTAAAGGTTAATATATCCATCATCAGGACCTTGGGACTATGCTGCTGAATTACTACAGTGGTCGTTATGTTCTTGGTATCCGTGTTGCAGGCTGAAGCACAACTCCTGATGATGCATATATTAATGTCCAAAACATGTTGAGCACATAAGAAGTGAAATAAAATAGCAAGTGACATCAAGTTGGTCTTTTGTTCTTCAACGAAGCCTGAGAGTGTTTGAGACCAGTTAAAGCTACAAGGCTGATAATGGACTACAAAGATAATACATGCCTGCGTCAAACATTTTTGTACTGTATTATCAACTAGTACAGGTCCAAACCAATGTTAATGCAATTTAACAAAACATAAAACTTGACATGCCCTCGTGTTACATTGGCAACCTACAAAGTGTTTGTGTTTAACGCAGCCCCTTGTGACTCTTCCACTTTTAATTCAGCAATCTGAAGTTTTCTGTTTGCAAAATCACATTGCATATGTGTACAGCTGTCATCCCATAAAGGCTTTAATTACCAAACACATGATCAGCACAAATATACGTCAAGAACCATCATAAATTGTACACTGCTGTCAGTTCAAGAAGAGACAGACAGTCTTGGTCCCAGTTGACCCAGTAAAATGAAGCCCCCCCACAATACTAACTTTTCAGTAGAATATGCTCTCTCTGTATCATGGCAGCCTACTCTAAAATGCAGACAGTAGGTTCCTCCAAAAAGTTTGTATGTATCTACCAAACTACACATTGTTGTCACATTTTGAAAGGCAATAACCTTCAAACCATGATCTGCATTTACTGCCATACAAATTGTGTGTATATTTGTCACAAGAGATAAAATGTAATTATTATGATACAGCGAGAAACTGTGATAGTTCTGTCATTATAGAAACGGCACGCTCAGTCAAATGCTGGGCAAGTACTCCAAATCAGATCACAGCCACTTTCTTCTACATCTTTCCAATTCATTAATCAGATATCCCATACCATTTCATACAATACTGTCTGAGCCCCAGTGTCATTACATAAACTCCCAAACAATAATAAATAAATAATTAATAAATTGGGGGGGGGGAGGGTGTACATAGCACACAAGAAAGAAAAAAACGCAGAAAAAAAAAAAGGAAGGTCTGAAAGGGAAGAAAAGAAAAAGATACAAATGTTTCATGTGAAAGGGTTTCCAATAACATGCAGAGTGACAACACAATTACACAAAATGTACCTGACAAGGGAACGGGCGTTCATCAGTGTGTGTATTGATGTGTGCCTGCAGACCAGTGCGCTGCACGAAGCTCTTGTTACACAGAGCACAACTGTATGGCCGCTCCCCTGTATGTATGCGCACATGATTCCTCAAGGTACCACGATCCGCAAAACAGGTATTACAGAGTTCACACATGTAGGGTTTCTCCTGCATACAGGACAGTGTTCACTTGAGCATAAGATTCCATGCCTGAGCATACCAGCCAATCAGAGACCAACTTACTCCACCTCTAGAGGCTCTGTAATACTGGAAAAATAACCAACTGGGCCTACATATTGGATAGAATTCATATTGATTTAAAAACACTTTCATGATAAAAAGGTCAAAGGAAAATTGGGCGCCTTTACTGTCAATGAAAGACATGATGAAATACTGAAAGAATTAAAAAATTTCACATATAATAAAATGACACAATTCCATACAATAAATGGAAGGTTAAACACAAAAGTCAGCTTTCACAGGACCTCAATAATGCACTGCACACAAAATATGAATACATATAGAGAAATAATCTGAAATATCACTATAGTAATTGAAACATTTTGTTTCAATATAAAAATCTGAAGAGACCACAAGGAAAACCAAGATCTACACTGTCTTGCCTTAAGTTCTGTTACAAATACAATGTGACCTAGAAGGAAAATTGAAGAAAACATCCACTTTTCGAGCCAAATAATTTATTTGCAATAGTTTTAGGTTTTCATTTATAATAATGTCACTCACAATGGCCGCCCTATGCTTCGACACAAGCACTGAGACGCTCTGGCCACTCTGCTGTCGCCGCAAGCTCTGTCTCCTGGGGGATCTCTGCTGCTGCCTTCACAAAGGATCTACTCAGGCTCTCCAGGCTGTTGTGACGCTTTCAGCACCCCATGCCCTCTAAAACGGCCCACAGTTTATTGTCCAGGGGTTTGAGATCTGCACTCCCCGAAAGCCAATTCTTGGCACTGATGAAGGCCAGAAGGTTCCTCCGCAGCCACTCCCGAGTTGTCTTGGCCTTTTGGGCAGGAACTGAGTCCTGCTGGAAGACCCATTCCTGACCAATGAAGAGGGTCAAGTTAAGATGTTTCACAACTCCTTGTAGCATGTCCTCTTGACACACTTGGACACCAGTTTCACCCCTTTCTTGCAAAAATGAAGATGTGTCACCCCCTGATGGGACACCTCCCATCAAACCATGATGCAGGAAGGGTAATGGCCTCCCTGCATCCTTGGAACATTTTCCTTCATCTCACAGGTTATTTGAGCATAAATCTTGTTGTTTGTACTGCTCCTTGATGGTGAAGATTTTCTTGTCTGTGAAGGGATGTTTTCATGCCCGTTCTCAGCATGCCACTGGAGGAGATGCTCTGCTCTTGTACATCAGATCACCTTCAAAGCAGGTGTAAGGATGTGTCCCTTTGAGCGGAGGTGGACTCTCAAGTGTTGATCATCCCTAATGAGGCGCGACATTGATTGGGTCGACATGTTCAGCTCTCGGAACATGATCTTCTGTTTCCAGAGTGGATTTCGGCGAATCCGCTCCCGCACAGTTTTGATAGTGGCTTGATCCCTCAAACTTTTCAGGTGTCCTGACTGAGCCCTGTCTTCAACCCTCCAGAGTTCCTCATGATGTTTAATTGCCTGATAGATGAACAATCGTGAAATTTTCAATGGTTTTAAGAGTTCAAAAATTTAAGAATAGGATTTTCCACAGTTGTGAAGGGCAATCAAAGCCACATGGTTTTCACTGGCACCCCACTCCATGTTGATGCTGTGACAGACTGCCTTGGCACAAGTACCTGAAGAGACACAGTCCAGAAACAGCCATCCTTACAACCCTCCCACCTCACTGTCTTCAGCTTTGGACAACATGAAAGTTGCAACAGAACTTATGGCAGGACTATGTAGATGAAAGTATATGATTCAATAGGATTTTTAAAGAAAGTGCGTAAGAATCATGCGAGTGCAGAATGAGTTCAAATGACCTATGGTAGCTCTTGTGAACATGTTATCTATTATAATTGCTGCTTTCTGGGACTTGATACCATATAGTCTGGTTTATACGAGGGGCGGCTGATAAGTAATGCACACAGTGAAATATCTAGGAAAAGAGACCATGTATTTAAACAAATGAAAGTAGGAAGTAAAGTACAATATTTTAGGTACAAATTGACATACTTATTTTTCGACATAGTCGCCTTGTTTTTCCCAACGTAAAACAAGTTTATGCGTGCCATCAATGAAGAATTCAGGAGTTCTTTGTTTGATCCATGGCGTCACAGCTTGCTTCACTTCATCATCTGAGGTGAAATGAGTCCCCTTGAGATCCCTCTTGAGGTGAGGAAAGAAATGGAAATCACTTGGCGCGAAGTTAGGGCTGTAGGGTGGATGGGAGAGAACCTCAAACTTCAGCGTCTCCAGAGCATCAATCGTTGCGCGAGCAGTGTGCGGTCTTGCATTGTCATGCAGCAACAAAATCTGCGATGTTGACCCCCTAACTCGACACACCCTCCACCGTAGGTTTTTTATTGTTTCAATGTACCGAGCTGAATTGACAGTCTTCCCAGCTTCCAAAAATTCTGTCATGTAAACTCTTTGTGAGTCCCAAAAAACAGTCAAAAGAATCTTGCCGGCAGACGG
>Ga0123354_10005240_pt1 | contig 18770 bp, 9 predicted proteins | sample TergutLab28metaG_2_FD_97872 | JGI IMG/M metagenome (GOLD analysis project Ga0123354, IMG submission 97872) | Labiotermes labralis P4 segment gut microbial communities from Petit-Saut dam, French Guiana - Lab288 P4 | ecosystem: Host-associated > Arthropoda: Insects > Digestive system > Gut ...
GCAGGTACTTATTTTAGTACAGTTATGTAGTAGGCTTATACCGGAATGCGCAGTCAGCCATGTTACGTCACCGCTGGGCATTCTCATGTATAGTGCTTGTAACCCTAAGGACAACTATGACATAAGTGCGAGTGTTTTGTAGTTCAATTTAATGGCTTTATGTCACTCACAAGTTAGTTTGATGTTAAGTACAGATATTAACTTTACAGAAACCACATATTCCTGTCAGTTTTAATATGTATTTGGTAATCAATAAGTGTGTAACAGCTGTCAAAGATTCAAACTTCTCTGGCCATTATCTCCATAACCGTTCAACTTTGGACATAGGTGTTTTGGGTTATACCGATATACTTTAACGTAAAGAACACCCTCCCGAAGTCTGGCACATTCCTCCTGGGACACCCTGTATGTGTATATTTGCATGAAATATTCCATGTGTATTAACAGATTCTTTTTGCTTTCTTATGAGTGTTTGTTGAGTTAAAATTTTCAGATTGTCCAAATGCAACTATTTTTCTCCCGGTAAGTGGTGCACCAACTTTTTATTTTGTTTCAGTATTTAAGCATGAATAACACTGGATGCTAAAGCACATGTACGTCTGACACTAAACATAAAGTAGACTAATATTTGTTCTTAGAATTTTACACTGCACTAACCTTCTCCATGCTATCATTTTGAATCACAGACTTAGTTGCCATTAGATATATATCAATGCAGGAGTAGTGAAGGATGTAAATACTGAAAGTCAGACGGCTCAGAGGAGTGAAGAATTTCCATGACAGGAATGCATTCACTGGACCTGCAAAAGCACACCTAATTTATGTATGCTACACTTCATTGTTGATGTTTTCATTTGCAATAAAGTAGCTAGTGTTTATTGTTAAGAAATGGCATTGTAATTTTATGAATACAATTGGCTTTCCTTTCAGTGTCACCACACCATTTCAGAGGACTGTAACAAATGAATTGCTCTTATCTTGTCCATGTGAGCAGAACTCATATGGGAAGTGAGCCGAATTTATTCTTTTAAGTTTACTCTTTAATTCTATATCAGGCAGATAAATTATATGTCACTGAAGGAGGTAATTTATAGTGGGTGAGTTTGAAAACTCTTTTGTAATGTAACTTGGTGAAGAGCAGCACAAACGAATACAAAAGAGGAGTATAGAAACCACAGCAGCATCCAATCTACACTGGGCAGTAAATACACTTGCAAATAGGGTGAACACGCCATGCGTCTAGTATACAGTGCTTTTCAGATTTATGATTGTGTGATGATTGGGAAGCATACGAACAAAATGTATGCCAGCACTTGCTTGGAGGGGTTGCTAGACACCATATCAAACCTTAGTCATAGTAGTGAGCCTCTGGATAGAAAATCGGACACAGGAAGTATTAACACATATCCTGGAAAAAATACGAGTATAATTTTTAGGTTCATTCAATGTCTGTACCTGTATTGATAGTCACAAGTCACTTGTTGCATCTGAGTCACCTTTAAGCCCATTTATCCATATCCTTTATACAAGACTATAAAAATCTTGATGGTTGGTAGAATTTTTCTTGAATCCAGGGGATCTGCAGTCTATATTATAGTAGATCAATAACTATATTCTTTTCTTCTCAACTATGACTCATATGTGGTATTTTTTACATTTACTAACACATTTACTATCCTCAGATTACGTACCTCCATATCCTGACACACACACAAAGATAACCCAAGAAATTCCTAGAGACCATATTAGTCGTGACAGCGTTGTAAAGATTGCCCATTCCAAATAATCGGAGTTAGAATCACGAATTAATTTTCGCTGTACAAGAATTGGTGCAGCCAAACAAACAACTGCCAATAGCCAACCAGCACCCAAAACTTTCTGCAAAATATATAACATAATTTGTATTAAATTTTACTTGAACTAACAATAATTAAGTAACATTAACTACATGAAGTCACTCAATATCTACACAGTGAGCACTTATGGAAGCTGCAAATAATTACAATAGAAAGTGTGGTTTCCTGCCACAAGAGGCTTCATAAGTAAAACATAGGCTCTTTAATTCATTTCTTTTGCTTTGAAAGACGTTTCATTCCTGCTACGTGATACTTTGTAGCTAGTTATCTTCAATTTACAGTCTTTGTTGTCCTACAGGTAACACAATTTGTGCTGTATTGGCTGTCCAGCACTATCTCTATTGTGTTTAAATTTTAACAAATGGAATGCATAGAAAATATCTTTTATCGACCAATGTTTTTTAGTTATTATAAGAACCAAATGCAGAGCTTGTACATACATTGTTTATCACCCTTCATGTGCATGTGCTTAGGTAAGTTGCTTGTTAATTCATACATGTCTAAACTTGATTCATGTTAATTAGGTTATGCACAAAAGAAACTTACACACCGTAACTGTACAACACAATTAGTTTGGAAACTTGATCGTCTTAGGAATAAAAAGCACATTACATTTGAAATTGTGGTAATATGAAATATTTTTAGAAGTCATATTGCACCAAAATTGTATCCATAATGTAGCTAATTGTTAATATTCTTAAGGCTTATAACAAAAGTAATATTAAAAATAAAGAACTCTTCCACAAAAACTCATGAATATATATTGTATCTATTTACTTTTCATTTGGGAAAAGCTATAATTTAATGTTCTTAGTCAGATCAAACTGGCTTATTGGTGGACCACATGAATTTATGAAGAGCAAATTAGCAGCAGGCAAAGTATTTAATTAGTTTGTTTTGTCATCATAATCATTGCACTAAAATTGCATTCACATTCAAGGGTAGACAGAGGTATGGTGGTGACTGCATTCATGAATGGTTTCAAAATACCTGAAATTGTTTCTTTGTCCATTGTGTACAGATCACATATTACTGGAAATTAAAGAAACAGTCTCTTATTAAATGTCCTAGGTTTGGCGTCAGTATCTTCACACAATGTACATTCAAATACTTAAGTTTAATGAAAACTTGAAGAGAGTTTTTTCTTGAAAACAGAACAAACAGTAACTTACACAGAATCTGTGCCTGTGAGTGGAAAGAACAAGTTTTTCTTTTTGACAACAGTTGCCCAAACCTCTCTAGTTCTGTTCTTTGTTCCTTTACCTGGTGGGAGTGTGTGAATGGTTTCAAAATGGTTAATAGTAGGAAGGGATTTCTCCTGAAAACAATGCCTCTTTATGAAAGAATGTTGCCTTTGCAGAGGCAAATACTATGAAAATGAAAATATAATACTGATCAATGTACAGGCAGCCTAGAATAAACCAAGTTCATTTGGCTGGTTGCAATGGGAAAGGCATTCTGGCGCCTTCTACTCTGTTTCCAACATTTAATTCAAACTAAAAGTGTAACTAACAACAGTAGTCATATACATGTAAAATTAGGTCAGAAAGTTCCCCCACATTAACAAAAATTACAAAAACCTTTGAGCAACACATGGTGTACATTAACAACACTAACATGATTAGAGTTTTTTAATCATTGATGAGGCAGACATTCTGTTCTGGCTTGATTACACTAAGATATGTGAAGAACTTATTTGCTTTTTTTCCTTCAGTGTTTAACTGTATGTGGTGAGGCTAACAAAATTCAGTATCACAATATCCTGTTGCTGGTTTTTTTGTTATAAATAAATTTATAGATAAAATGTCCAAGATTCTTAACGCCATTGAATTTTTGAGTTAGCTCTATCATTCAAAGTACATATCATAAAGTAGTTCATAATCTTGCTGTATCCATTAATAAAAAACACATATATTATATAAAATGGTCTTATTTACCAACTAGTGCTGGGGTGGGCTATATATATTTAAATGGTAAGTAGATATAGACAACTGAAGTACATATATTTTGGTCAGGGGATAAAGGAGTTAGTGGATAAATTTCAGTTAGAGATATTTCAGTTTTGCTACAGATCCAGTTAAATATATTCCCTTTCCTACCCTAAATGAAAGTTATTACCTTTGAAAGGCCACTTCTTGTTTTGGCTAAAACATCTTTTCTCCACTGGGTGGTACGGAAGAGGAAGTAACCCAAGCTGATTCCCACAAACCAGGGTGTTGCACGAGTATGTGTATACACGTATTGTTGAGGCAGCACCCTAGTGAAAGAATATTTGTGTATCTAACAAACAGGTAATTGTGAAGGTGGTGTGTGTGTGTGTGGTGTGTATCTAACAAGCAGGTAATTGTGAAGGTGGTGCGTTTGTATCTAACAAACAGGTAATTGTGAAGGTTGTGTGTGTGTGTGTGTGTGTGTGTTTGTGGTGTGTATCTAACGAACAGGTAATTGTGAAGGTAGTGAGTGTGTATCTAACAAACGGGTAATTGTGAAGGTGGTGTTTGTGTGTGTGTGTGTGTGTGTGTGTGCATGTAACACGAATGTTGGACTTTCCTTTCCAATTTATTCATTATTTGAGACACATTCCCAATCTCATACACATCAACATTTCCAAATAGACATAAAGCCAGCTAGGTAGAATAACACACTTCATCTTTGTAAGAATTCAAAACATATGTTTCTGTATTTGAGGTAAATTTTAATTAAATATTATTGTGGTGTCACAAACCACAGGTTGTCTCTCAGTGTTTTACAAAGATTATTGCCACGCCTATTATCTTCAGAGGTTATTACAGTTGATTAAGTCTTAAGCTATCACCAAAAAACGAAAATAGATTTCAGTGGTCCAAATATTCTGAACAATAACTCTTATCACATCAGTACTCTTTACTCCATGAATTAAAAAACCCAAAGAATGTTGTGATTTGATGTCAGAGAACACTGAACGCAAGAAATGGTCCAAATACCTATTCCAGTAGAGAAATGATCTTAAAAATTATTTAAATACACCAAATTAGATATTGTGTATAAGATGAAACACTATAGTGTTGAGAACCAGGGGAAGAAGAATCATAATTGAGGAAATAAATATTTAAAATGCAGAATATTTCAATTCATTTGCCAGGAGTATTCTGAAAATTATTTTGAACAAATGCAGAGCATTTTTAACCTGTTTCAGTGAACATGAATCATTCCAGAAATGTAATAAAAATTCAGAATTCAACAGAAGTCTTTTAGAAAATGGACATTCCCAGTAGCAACCATAGATAATACCATAAAAGTAGTGTATTTGACCACTGAAAGTTTCTTCAATTCCTAGTGTGGAAAAAATTTAGCCTACTTTTGAATGAAATAAAAATGCTAAACATTTGAATGGCACATATGCTTTCTTACATAGCACAATCTTTGACTTCTTAACACAGAACAAACTAATCTAGACTGCAGCTGTTACCTTAGTCTTCTTCTTCCCAGTACTTCAAAGCATATAATAATCAGCAGTCAGCCACTTCTTCATCTGAGAAGAATAGTTGCCAATACATCCACAATACATATATATAAGTAACCATACCTCACGTTCTTGATTCAAAATAATGTAATTTGAAACTGTGTGTTCGTATGTCTGTCCTTAATATTCTTCCTAAATATTTACAAAGAACAACCCATTTTAATATACAGTAAAAGTAAACACAATGCCTTTAGTAACAAGTTTGACAAACTTTCAAACAAGTTGTACATTGTCCAAAATTAATCTAATTTTAACTTTTATACTTTGAGCTGCATATGTTGTGTGTATATCAAAATCACTACATTAAGGTTTTTGTTTTCCAAATTTTATCCAATCATTGGGAAACCAAGGCTTTCTACTCTACATCTGTTTAAATAGCATACATATCTATTTTCAAAAAGCACCTGTCAGCTTCATCATGTTTGTCCATCCATCCTTCTTTCTTTATGCAAGTGTGTATATTCGGTGTGTGTGTGCGTGTGTGCATACTATAGTGCTTACCATCATTAGACATGAAAGAATTCACATTATGTAATTCAGTAAGAACTGTTCTTTATTTTTGGATACCTATCACTGTTTTTATTCATTCACCAGGAGATGAAGTTTTCTGAATTTTTTAAGTATATACTGGGTCTCTACTGAGACAGAATATTTTGGTTTGAGCCAGAGATGGTTTTTACTCTGTCATTTCTTCAAAGCAAATTATTTTCTTGATGTAGGATTGCTAAACATTTTTTACAAGTTACTTTTTTATTTCTTATGCTTTTTGTCATTGTGGTCTCTTTTCATTGAGATTTGATTAAATTCTGAGTTACCAACTATATTATTATTTTTGGCAGGAATATACTAATGCATTTGTCTGATGTTGGTCTTCTACGCTCTGTACATTACACAGGGTGAGAAGTAAACTATTTATTGTTATATTTTAGAAACAAAATAAATTCTTTTTATTGCTATTTTGAATTCAGTTAGTACCAGTCAGTTTTGTATGTATGTAGAATTGGCAACAAACAATTTCTACAAATAAAGAGCAATTAGTTTTAATGCAGACAGTTATATTTTATTATCACTGAAAACTTAGATATTATTTCTAGATGGTGTGGCTGCATGATGTTTATCCAGACGTTAAGCGGATATGCTGTAGGACACTCCAAGAATATTTTTGTCTTTCAATGGAACGAAGGTATTCACTCATACACATTTAAGTGTGAATAATTTGGCACCCGAAATCAGACTTACAATACTGACACATACAATTGCAAGCTCATAGATTGGGCTCCAGATTTGACATACACACAGAAATACTTACTCATTCTTTGGACTTGGATCCAAGTATAATTGCAAGAAGCAGGAGATGATTGAAATTGTAGTTACCACCTCAAGTAAAATTAATCCAAATTTTGGCCTCTTCAGTAGGGGCAGAAGCAGTAGGGGTGAGAATAAATACAGCTGCATATCAACTGATAGGTACCATGTTACGGGTATGCACTGTGGGTGAAAATGTTCAATAGTATGAAAGAAGCAATTATACCACATGCTGTTACACAAATGTAGATATCATTAAACTAATGAATTCTGCTTGTTTGGTTTATTAACTTAATTTTAGGGACTAAGAAATTACATTTGTATTCTTCTAGACATGATGGCACACCACCTGAAAACACATTATATAATGATATTAAACAGTAAGTTTTGAATTTGATGATGATGGACATGTCTATTAAATGTTTAATGATCTAGTTGTGTGTATAAAATTGTGCATATGTGTACTGTAAATGTATCACAGAGTGCCTCCATATCAAATCAGTCAGTAAGGTGTCACGCTGTTGACAGTGTAGTGGGAATCCCATATTCCATGAGGGAGTTTGGAACTTTCTCCTCCACCATGCAAAGAGATGATTAGATTAGATAGATCACATCCATCTCTCTTATGAAAGCCTGTAGTAAAAATTAAAATAATGAAGAGTGTTGCCTAAGCAATTTTTGCTTATATTCACTGTTGCTTTTCATATGTTAAATTGTAAAACTCGTGATAGTGGGTAGTGGCAATGCTTTTTTTGTAGTAATCAGTGTGAGTACATTTTCATCAAAACAAACAGTACACTGAAAGTAGGCTTTATTTCATATACTTATTTAATTATTTTTTTGTATGGTCATACCCCCACCTCTCCCAGTGGTATAGGTACAGATACAAGCACATGTTGTAGATTCGAGTAGAATGGTCTAACTTACTCTACTCTACTGCCTGCAGTGGGCTTAATTCATTCCTTTCTTTAGATAGTGCTGACATGACTATTGAACCCCATGAACCCAACAGTTACTGCAACAATATCATGCATGAAGAAAACACAGAGAGACTTATTTTGTTTACAATCTGATTTGTATTAATTTACTCCATTTGTAAGGAAACAGCGACACATTTAGAAGAGATATTCTTACAGTAAGTTGTAGATTGTCTGTTCAAACCAACACAATAATTAATTTTGATCTACGTTAAGGGCTGCCATTTATAAACACATTTTAGATTAATTTTGACAAAAATGACTGAGGATGGAAGTATTGCTGAAATAGGCCATAATCTTTACTGTCATGAATATGTACTTTCATAAACATATAGATTTTAACCCAATACGATTTAAATACCACTGATTTTTATAACGGCTATATAATTTCCATGTGTATGACCAACTCTTACATTTCTCACAAAAAAAAAATTACTCAAGTTTCACTCAAACCACAGTATTATATCCTGGAGCCCGATCGGCCGCAGCATGTGCACCCCGCCCCCAGTTTTTATCGCTCAGCAATATTCTTCCGCCATCTTCATTTCATTTTATTCCCACAAGGCAACGTTATTAGATTTTTTTTTGAAGTTGCGTAACTGAAGTTTGGTGTATGTTGGGTGGAGGAGGGGGGGATTGTGCCAATAAAAGCAACACACTTTTCCTAAGAAATACGAATTAAAATTGTTCTGCACTTTACTGTCCGACATTGCTTCGGCATGTCCTTCAAAGCAACTGAGAACCCCTTGGATAATGGAGCGAACGCACTTAAAAATGACGATGAAACGTCCATGTTTCAAATCATCCTGCATAGGTAATGTATCATACACTTGCACAAATACACACTAACATATATATTATATGAATTTCGCTATCAATTTTAAGGTGCTAAGTGACGTTTTTCTCCTCTACACTTTCTAGAAAATGAAGTTCGTATTGCTATTTCCTTCAAAGGTTTTAATCATGTTACATGCTTACGTATTTGTTTATCTCCATTAGCACGTGTTACTTTGTTTATTTTACGCATTTTATAAAGTATTTTGAAATAATTACGTGCATACTTTTGGGTAAAAGAAGATAGCGTGGAAAAGATCTTATTTTATGAATAGAGATCCATGTAAAAATTATGGCAAAATACCAATAGGAAATTACGAAGATTTGCTAAGGAGGTACTGCTTAGGCCATACATTTCTAGTGTCGAGCAATACGGTTGAGCTTTCCTGTGTAGACCTTTCCTATTTAAGACTAAACGTCTCTGTAAAGATACAGTTTTAAATTAGGGTAGATAATCTTAAGGTGTGACATTCCTGTTTTTTATAACGCTCAGTAGTTAGGACGTAATCTGTCGATACACAACTTTAATTATAGCAAATCTAGAACAGTTACATTTTTCAGATGTATAAAGCAGCCAACAGAGCGTATGTATCAGACATTGTAAAAAGAAAATTATACAAATTCAGCCATACAGATTATTACAAAATGTATGGCCGAGGTCATGCCCTCACAATAAGTAATTCTTAACGTCACATCTGGAAAACATTTTTACAACATATACAAAAATATTGTAAAATCCGTTAATAATTGAATTATATAAATATAGGAATAATAATACTTCTTTAAAATTTGCACATTTACTTAAAGATGGCCACACATTTGGAACCATGAAGAATGTTATGTAGATTCTATATTTCAACACAGAATGTTTCCTAGTAGCTACCACGGAAAGGTTTTATATTTGTAACGAACCAACAACCGACACTCAACTTAATGACAAAGTACTATTTGTTCTAATAAAATATTCGAAATTATAATCAGTAAGAGAAGACACTAACACAACACCCCTACCATATATCCATCCAACTTCATCATTCCCCTTCCCTTCCCTTCCCTCTATTCCACTGATGCTTCCCTCTCCAGTCCTACCTTCACATACCTATAGACGTCCAAAGTGGGCCAAAATGGAAGGATGTACATTGCGAACATGAGACACGTATTGTGTTTTATTTAGTGGTTTGAGAAGGTTATAGTTCATAGTGAGGGCCGGGATAGCTCAGTCGGTATAGCGACACGCTACGGTCCTGACGGTTCGGGAATCGAATTCCGGTGGGGATGAGATTTCCCGCACCCGTCCAGAGCAGTCTTGGGGCCCACCCAACCTCCTATACAATGGGCGTGACTTTGAACACCCACACACATCTAGCGCCGAGTTTAAGGAAAGAGTAGAGCTATACATCGACTCCCACCCCGGTCCTTCGTGGCCTGTTCTAGGGTGAACTCTACCTTTAGCTTTATAGTTCATAGTGAATCACTCTTCCGTATATGCACGAAGAAGCGACTGGATCCAAATATTTTGAATATCATATTATATTGTACATTAGCGGATTTAGATAGGACGATACACTCATGAAATTTTGTTGACAGATGTAATGTACTCTTGCCATACATTTTTTATAACTACGTATAAGGTGTCTTACATAGTATATTATTTTCGTTGCAGATACTACAAATGCTATGAACTATCCAATAGATTAACGGCTCACAACTTTCATGCTTTCATCTACACACATATGGCCTACCATACATTGGCTTAAAAGGGGGAATCTATGGAGGATTTTTTTCATTTCAGAAAATTAATTTTTTTAAAAAATGTATGTAACTTAATCATTAATTATTTTTACAATATTAAAAAAAAAAGTTTTCCAGATGTTGGTTTCACAAATACTTTATTTTAAAGGCGAGGTCTCTCCTGTATATGTAGTAATCATATGTATTGCTACAGCAGTATAATTTTCTTTTTTACGTTTTCTGATATATATTCCTCATGCTGGATGCCTGATACAGCCGGAACATGTAGCGCTTTTTGATTTGCTGTAATGAAAGTTGTGTGTCGATGGATTACGTCATTATTGTTGCGTAGGTAGATAAATGTAGTAAGATATTTATTTTCATAGCACTTTTATTGATACCTTTACTGATAATAGCTGTGGTATAGTACCTACAGAAACGTTTATTATACTCAGTATCTGGGCATACTACATTATTAAATAGCCGGTCCCAGTGGCCGCGCGGTCGAAGTCGTAAGTCTGCGGCATAGACGTTCGTCGTGAGTGTTGTGTATTGTCAGGTAGAGGTCTCTGCAACAAGCTGATCACTCGTACAGAGGAGTCCTACCGACTGTGGTGCGTCGTTGTGTGTGATCTAGAAACCTCGTGAATGAGGAGGCCCTAACCCCCCGGGGGCTGTTGCGCCAATAACATAATATATTCTGTAACAACTGTGACTATTAAAATCTTCTGTGTTTGCACATGTTATTAGCAATGTGTATATGTGATCTGCTACTCCCTAAATGTGGTGCTGAAAGACCGAAACATGTAGTAAATACTCTGTAAAATAAATATTTTGAGTCCTGCGATTTAAAATGGTATATTAAAATTACGTATACATAGTTTGTGAATTTAAAAAAAAACTTAAAAGTGTGTTTAAACTAGTTGGGGGTGTCTTTAATTTATGTAATAAACTAATTTCAGGCATGCCAAATATTTCTTTAATCTAGACGCCAACTCAATAATTTACAAGCTGGACTTTTTTCTTCGGGTTATTTTTGTTGTTAGCGACTAAAAAAACCGAAACTTTATTTTCATAGTGTGTATGTCTAATAAATCACAAAATACACATTGAAATCAATTTTGTTTTCTCAAACCCCAAACCATTTATCTCCACTCAAAGCCAGTACATACCATTTCCGGAAACTTAATAACATAGTTTTGGATATGTAACATTGTTGCCCACCAGTTTTCTTTGCAGTGCAATGTCATTTTAATATCCCAAAGTGGACCTGATCCAAAGTGCAAGATGACACCCAAGTGTATCAGAATAAGTGCAGCCACAACAGGTGTTGTCCTAGTAAATGAAAAGAAAGCCAATTTCAATTAGCTTTTAACAGTAACATTCCAGGCTACTAGTTTTCAACATCGCATACCATGCTACCCTACCATTCCTTAAACATATGCCAGTTGTACCGTGTGAACTGGAGTGTAAGAATGGTTACACAAAAGTAAATATAAAAAATACAAAATGGATTCGTAATATCACATTAGTATTCGAAATTGAATACATTTCATTAAATAGTTAGAGCATAAAAATAAACTTACATTTGAAGCTTGAAAACAGGAATTCTAACAATAATAGTGGAAGTTACTGTTGTTGTTGATGTTAAGCAGTGACTAAGAAAGTAAGTTTAATTCACCCAGCTCGTTACTCCATTATTTGACAGTCTGCAGCAAACGGTGGTTCGATCCCAGCTGGTGTCAGTGGATTTTTCATTGGCATAAAATCCTTCCGATCGCAATACGGCCCTGGGGTCGACTCAGCCGCTAACAGAAATGAATACCAGGAGTATTTCCTGGGGGTAAAGGCGGCCGGTGCGTAAGGCTGACAACTTTACCACCATCCTGTGTCGTTGTCACGAAATGTGGGAGCCTTAACTTCCTGGAACCCTTTGGGCCAGTCCAGGCCTCTAATGGGACTGCTTTACCTTTTTGCAGCAAGCGGTAAATTTCTTAGTTTGTGTTTGTAAGATTGTCTGTTGTTAATTTTTATCCAAATTTTATTCCGTGCAGTAATTTTGTTAGAAAAATAATTTGCCTTGTTTTACATTTTATAAAATAAACATTATTTGAAAGTAGGTGTATTTTTATTATAAATTTGGTTATAAACTCCAATTCTAGTATGCTGCAGTAAAATGTTTATTCCATGTGAGCAACAAGCCACAAAATTATGAAAAAACTCTTATTAGAATAAATGATATCCTTATGGAAAGAACTACATTAACAGAAAATATATCACGGTTCTGTGCGTGCGTGCATGCATATATACATTAATACATTTATGTGTATAGGCAATTTTTTTTCTCATAATAAAAGTTATTTGACTACTGAGTTGAAGAGGGGCAAATCTAAAATAAAAGCATTTTCAAAGCGATTATTTGAGGCGATTATATTGCCATCTGCACAATCATTTTGAAAACAAAGAGAAAAAATTAAAAAACGTTCTATCCAGTGAGGAATTCTCCAGTGTGGCTAGTACTGAGCTGCCATGCCGCTGAAATGGAAAAAATTGCCTCCATTCTCCATAAGAAAGAGAAAAAGCTTGGGAAATTTTCTTTTCAAAAATCATTACCTTGTGTTACGAAAAATTTGTATAGCGCGTTTGATAAAAGCCTAGGGATGCTGATGATTACCTGCCATACTTATCGCTTGAAAAGTGTGCACGTGTGTGTGAGTGTGTGTGTGTGTGTCTGAGAGAGAGAGAACGAGGAAAATATTTTTTCTCAACAGCGTCCTTTTAACTAACTACCTCCCACTCATACCAATGACTCTGGAGATAACCCGACCAGACTGCTCCTCGCATGTGAGCAAGCGAGAGATAGAAAGAAGACCATATCCTTTCAGTACATCTGGTCATGCAGAAAGCTTGTTGCACTATGTGCTGGAAATGACGGAACTCTGATAGGACTTACTAGTTGCAAAATTTGTTTTCGTTTTTAGGAAATAGTTCTTCTGGGGGGTTTTTTTTTCCAAGTGTGGTTGAGTAAATTCTTCTCAATCTTGAGAAGAAATGTTAACTCAAAAAGACGGAAAGAAAGTATAAAATCACAGATCGCAACGACCCACAAGACCATATTCCTCAAAAATGGCGAAGTGGTAGCACTAAAATTACGTTTACCGTCTTTTTAAGAATGTATGTATTTCACGCATGCGAGATAACGGCCTATGAGAATACTGAACCTGGTCGTCGGAAGACAGAAAAGAATAATAAGACCAGATATGAAGTGGGTAACGGAAGTGAAAAGATTGAAGAAGCAGAAGAATCTAACATCCGAAGATGCAGTAAACCGGCAAATCTGGCGAAAAGTGGCTGGTAAAAGTAACCGGTTTAGGCTAACCGTGTAAAACATTTATACTTATGTAGATAAATTTATTCTTTATTATTTTATCTACCTCATTTATTGTGTCTTTTTATTGCATAATTGTTTTTTTCTAACAGAATAAAACGAAACATTTTTCATAATATTTGGATGTAAATCTTCATGGACACAAAAATATTACTTATAAATATCAGAATACAGTTCAATATTTAATGTTGTTGCTATTCATTCTAAGAATGTGGCTATTTTTGCAGCGAGGTCTTGGTTTTTTCTCTCCAGACATTTCCTGATGTGGGAGACAGTAGTTTTATTGACTGCTACTTTATATTTCTACAAAATTCATCCATTTTTGTTGTACTGAAAGATTCTTGTTTTCCAAGTTAGACTTAGACAGAAGGGTCTTTGTCATGCAATTAGTGTAAAATCTCAATTTTCTTCGAAGTTTGGTTGGAGCACTATCAAAGTGAGGTTTGTTTTCTACATACATCCATATGTACATAAATACACACACACATACATATTTACATACACACACACATACATACATACATATATATGTACATACATCCATCCATACATACATACATACATACATACATACGTACATTCATACATACATACATATTCATTCCACCCATCATCAATTTCATCTGAATATGAAATATATCAATAAACATCAGACAACGTAACACACAGAAAAACATTCACAAGATAAAACAGTAAAACAAAATAAAAAACATATTCACAACAGTAAACCAAACTATTACACCAAGTCATCATGCACAATGGAACATTTACATGCTTAATGCTTATTCTAATGACATTTGAAATATTTCAAAGCTCTAATTATAAAATAAACACATAATTAATATAAAGCATTTACCACTAAAGTAGTCAGTCATAAGAGTAGTTTTGTACTTTATATATCATCCTTGTCTATCTTGTGTTATAAGAATTCAGTGCTTGAATAAAAGTAATGAATAATAAGGTATCTGTATAATTTGTTTTTGAATTTATTCTGTCACTTCTCTCTTTTGTAGTTTAAATACTTGATGCACATATTTTGAATTTTCCCAGATTATTCCATATTGAAGTACTGAATCAAAGTACCCAAAGTAGACCATACCCAGAGTATCTGGAATCAAGCTATGAATTTACTTCCTTATCGAGAAGCATGCAGCACTCAATTTAGGAAGAATTTGTTCTACATGGTTTTTCCAATTGATATGATTTTCTATATGCATACCTAAACATTTAGTTCCTTATACTTCATTTATTCAGTAATCATTATAATAAATATCCAAAGGAACATGTGCTGTAGTTTTAGGTGTAAATTTTATTACATTTGTTTTTGTGATATTTCATACTAGTTGATTAAGCCATTGATTCAGGCTAGTCAGGGCAAGATTTGTTTTCTGTGTTGTGAAGTTTTATACAGTTTCATTAGTGAATCTCTTCTGCTGAATAATGGATGTGTGTGAAGTTGATGACAGTGTGACTAAGAAATTACTGGAGATTCCATTCTCAACAAGAATTATAGCAGAAAAACTTATGACATTGAAGTACGGACGACCATGCCCCCCCCCCCCCTCTTGCCAAACTGAAAGGGTATAAAAAAAGACAAAATTAGAAAATAATTTAATATTAAATGACCAAATTTTACCAATTAAGAAATTTAGACTATTGTCTTTTGTGGACATTGGAAGAGTTGTATGTAATCACATTATATTTTCCTCTATTATTATTATTATTATTATCATCATCATCATCATCATTATTATTATTATCATAATCATCATAATCATCATCTTGTTGTTGTTGTTGTCTTTGTCATCGTCGTCGTCGTTGTTGTCATTGTTGTTGTTTTTGTTGTTGTTGTTATTTTTGTTGATTTTCTCATGCTATGCCCAGCGTTTTTGAGCATCCAGAGTACAGGCTTGTTCCAAGTATCTACTGTGTTGGGGGGTTGCATCAGGGTAAATTGAAATGAGTGTATAAATCCAGGAACTTGGTAAAATGACATGATTAGTGGTTTCCAGCCTCTTTAGCAGAGAAATGGACTTCAGAATTGTGGAATTTTCTCATGATGGAACAGGTGTGTAGTATGACCACCCTTTGGACATGAAACAGTAGGCATGGTGGCAAATTGATTTCACTGAGCCTTTCGTTGTAGTTGTAGTTTACTGTTATTACTTTTGACAATGTTTGATGATGTCTGGGAAGGGGAAAAGTGTATAGAAAGTGTGCTGTACCCTTCTGCTTGATCTAATTCTGAATCATTATTCGCAGTAATAATTTCATCATCTGATTCTGTCAGGGAAAATTCTTGCACAAATATGAATGCAGACAATGTTATTACAGTATATATAGATATATTTTAAACAACTTTCAAATTTTAATTGGAATAACCTTCTGTATGTTACATACAATGTAAGAAAATTGTTTCCTTGGAAATTTTTGAATAATAAAAACGTGTTCGAAAATTTGACTTGAATGAAAAATACAACAACTAATACTTAAATGGCATAAGATTACATAACATACAGCTGTTCAAGTTTTGTTTCCACATTTTCATGTATTTTGTGTCACGCACTGACACCTATGAATAATCAGAGTAATTAAGTTGCCTTAGACGGAGTATTCTACCAAATAATGACCCTTCTTTCCACTAACTAATTTTTTGTTCCTTTCTGATGGTATGAAATTATTTGTCCTTTATATAGCGCCTCTCATTTTCACTCTACTGAAGAACACAACAGAACAAATGAAACATACCCCAAGATACCAAAAATATTTTTCTCACTACTACTCAGCCATTAATATGCACATCCTCAGTAACATCCACTTCTGAATTTACTTTCATGAAACACTTCTTCATATGAGGAAAGTAAAGGAAACAATTAATGCAAATTTTTAATATAGGTGTATATTCAATTTATCTTTTTCAAGTCCAACTATGAAGTTCAAATATCAAGGTGTGTGTATATTTGCAATATTTTGTATGTATTGCAGGTTACACGTACTTCGAATTACATAAAATGAACATACTGTATTATTTCATATTGATAAAATGCATATTATACAGCAAGGATGATTTCTTTAACAGTGAAAGTATAACGGAAGTTGCACCCTGGTTTTGAGATTTAACCACATAATTTGATGAAGCTGTTCATACTTCAGGAACACTGAGGCAGTAGAAAGTTCTGAAAAACAGATACTGAGAATTTTTATTATATGAGTTTAAAATTGGATGTTTCATAGTTTGTGTACTAATGGGATTGAGCTCCATCTGTGTGATTGAGTTACATACAAACAAATCATCTAGAAATACCATGACATGAAAAGTTATTGTATAAGATTTTGCATGAAGCTAGTTTATTAGTATGATACACACATACAGTATGTGAAGAAGGAGTGAATTAGCTTTATATATTAAGTTTAATTACTAGGAGAAAATCCTAAAAGAAAACATTTGATGGTGGGTGTAATATAAATGTTACATTAAAGAAATAATATTTGCAAGTTAGACAAGTGATGTTTGGAAAGGGTGCTAAAATAATTACAAGGAAATAACTGGGAATAGAATATATATTTCAGTGTGAGTACAAGTATATGAATGTAAATAGTGCAGGTTATTGTAAACATTAGCACAAACTCGAAGCAAGTGCAATAAGCAACACATAAATCATGTCTGGCAAATCAAGATTTTCCATGAAATTAATGGAAAATTTTTAAATAAGAAGAGAAGAAGCATAATGGGAAGAAATTTTGATATGAATATATCATATTAATTAAGAAATTAAAAACCTTATATAAGAGGCACACACAGTATTCTATAATTATGAGTATATTCAACAAGCACATTCAAACAACTGTATTGTTCCTCATATTGTATTTGGAAATGTTAAAAATGCTGTTTTGAACCATCTCTTACCGCATATATCGATGCAGAAAATAGATAATAAAATTGAAGTTTCCCTTTTTACTCATGGTCACCATGAAGATATAACATAGCAGAACACCACTTAAGGTGAGGAAAGTGTCAACAGCAAAGACTGCACCTGTCCAAACACATTGTTCCCACCTTCTGGCCTGCAGCAAAAGAATTAAGAGAGTGAAACAGTTACACTGTTGTGAAGTGGTTTTGGACCTAGGCACATCATTTATCACATCCCCATCCTCATGTGCAACTCTTTCATCTATTTGGTATCCAGCATATTCATTCACACTAACCCCACCTCCCTTTGCACTGAACTACCAATTTCCACTATCTGTTCATTCATTCATTCTTTCATTCACTTTATTTTCCATATATCCATATACAGGTAAAGTACCAAGGATGTGGAAATTGTCAAAGTAGTTGTATAAATATCTGTTAAAAATACAGATGTAAAATGCTTAAATATAATTATAATATAATAGTGATATAGTTATTAACAATTATAACATCAGAACAATTACAATTAAGTTGTGTGAGTTGTTACTAGTATCGTACACTATTAACAGGGTTAAAATAATTACAATTAAGATGTGTGTTGTTATCAGTATTGTATACTATTAACAGGGTTAAAATAATGTATCAGTGAATCAGCCTCTTAAGGATTATATTATTCTGTCTTCCTTATATTCATAATAATTATTCATTGAGTAGAAAGAATGATGTTATAAGAACCTCTTCGAAGTGGATTTAATATATTTATTATAATTAGTCAAAGCTTTAATATATTGAGGAAGGTGGTTAAAAACTTTTATACCTGATATATAAGCTCCTTTATTGAATTTTGATAAGTTAGCTATTGGACGGTGTAAATTATTGTTACTCCTAGTTTTATATTTATGAATTTCATTATTTGTATCAAATAGGTGTTTATTATTAATTGTGTATAAAATTAATGAATATATGTACTGAGAATATAATGTCATTATTTCCATACTCTTGAAAACTTCCCTACAAGAATCTCCAGGTCTAGTGTTAGTTATAATTCTGATAATTTTCTTTTGGAATATAAGTACCTTGTTGTCATAGGAGGAGCTACCCCAAAAAATTATACCATAACTTATAATAGAGTGTATATGAGTGAAATAAATTTCTCTTAGCATGTCTATTAGTACTATATTTTTTATGTTCCTCAGTGCATAGCATGCAGTGCACATTTTGTTGAGTACCTGTTCTATGTGTTGTTTCCAGTATAAGGTGTCATCTA
>Ga0123354_10005242_pt1 | contig 18768 bp, 16 predicted proteins | sample TergutLab28metaG_2_FD_97872 | JGI IMG/M metagenome (GOLD analysis project Ga0123354, IMG submission 97872) | Labiotermes labralis P4 segment gut microbial communities from Petit-Saut dam, French Guiana - Lab288 P4 | ecosystem: Host-associated > Arthropoda: Insects > Digestive system > Gut ...
CTCAGGCCATTATCTCCATAACCGTTCAACTTTGGATATAGGTGTTTTGGGTTATATCGGTATACTTTAACATAAGGAACACTCTCCCGAAGTCTGGCACATTCCTCCTGGGACACCCTGTATTAGCTATAACATGTAGCCGGTTGTACTTGACAAATGAAAGTTGTGTTTGGACTGAGTACGTTATACCTCTGTTTATATTATAAACACAATGGAGACAATCACCTAAAGATGATAAAATTAATTTTTAAACTGGTATCAACATCCCACCTTAATTAATGATACAAGGACACAAAATATGATGGCTCACTTCTTATGAAAGTTATGCTGTTCCCATAACTCATGACACTAACAAGTGACTTCCAAGTTTCTTCTACATCTATAATTTTAACATATAAATATGATTTCACAGTGCAAAAACAATTACAATGCACAATCCATGAAATCCTTTTCCTGTCATGCATGATCGACTATTCATGCAATGGCAACATCACAATCATTTTGCCAATATGACCAGCCCTAAATTAATATCACTATCACCACCACCACCACCAGCACCACAACCCACCACACCCACAACCTTCACCACCAAAGACCCTCATGTGTAATTAGGTTTTAATGTAGTTACCTAGTGCCAACACCAGACAGCGTTGGTATACTTGAAGCTCGATGAATCGTTCCTAACCTAAAATAAATGTGAGTGGTGCAATTATAGTACTAATGAGAGTAGATGCATAATTAGTTGTGGTTCAATTAGCCGCTGACATATCTGCATAGGAAAAAATTAATCTTGTTAATCAACACTTATGTTACAGTGGTTATTTTAAATTAAAGCTGAAGATTAATGCTAGAAGCAGTCTTTGTCTTCTTAAACACAACCTGTTGGAACAGGATTCTAGAAATCATGGAATGGGGCGGCAGACTTAATGGTGAAAATGGGTCCAAGTGTATTGTGACCACATCTGTATATTATTTGACGATGACATAAAAAACTTCACTACAAAAGATCCATACATGTAATTCACACCGCCTGTGCACCCATCGCACTATGAATCTCATGAAATAATAATAACGGGAACGCAAAAACGTAAATACAAAAATTCTTTCAGGAAGGCAAATTTGGAAATTTTACGAACTTTGCTGTGACACAAATGGGCTCATCTAAAACAAAAACCCATTCAGCCAGTTTATATGGTGCTTCAAAGAAAACCCACGCTCAATTATGGTTTCACTGCTAAAACAGGGTGGAAACGTAACTATTTATTGCTGTTTATTTCTCAACAGGAACACTCAAATATCAACATTTATAATCAATTACAACAAACAGCTATTCTGGCACACAGATTTTTTAACAAGTTACACAGTTAGTCTGTATTTTGTCTGTGTATGAAGCCATTAATTTTAATCCCCGATCTGTAGAAGCAATTGAGGATCTGGTTAAAAATTATAAGATGGGTGCATACACATAATATATATCTATACAACATTTCTTTTCCTTTCAGGGAACAAGGTTAATACTGTTTCACTTCAGATAGATGGAAAGCATTTTCACTGTATCATCCCATTCTTACTATTATAGAAACTAAATAAATGTTGGTACTCCACACATGAAAGAAAACTTCATATTTTAAGGACCTATCCAAGGACAAAATTACAGATGGCTGGAGGACGTAATCAAACTGTTAATTTCACATGGGTAACAAATTAATACTTCTCAAGCAAAGCTTAAATGCAGGTTACAACAAGCATATTGCATGGCTGATCTATTACACAATGATTGTTAAACATTTAAGTAAATGCTGACCATAAACTGCAATTCACTGAAAAATGTATAATTTGCACAAATAAACAGTTTTTGCTTTACCTGGAAGAAGCCCCACTACTTGGACTGATGAGTCCTGTTGGAGTGCGTGGACGTGAACTGGGCGACGTTCCATTAACAGGAATTGTGAGTTTGCGTGTGGGTGTGGTAGTTCCAGACCCACTGCCTGCAGTGCGACTGCCAGGTGTCACACGCCGATGAACTGGGATGCGGCTGGGAGTACCTTCATCTGAACACAAACAACAGTTGTGAATTTTGTAGTTCTCATGGCAACGAGTATAAAGATTAGTCTTCTGTGATGTGATGCCATGTTGGCTGGTAACTGGCTATCAGAAGACATGGTGTCACATCAAAGAAGACAAAATATGAAAAACAATCCCAACAAGTTAACGACAGACAGGTTTTCCCTATATGTGAGTAACCCTCTGTTGAGCTATTTTCACTCTGAGATGCTAAAAGAGGCATGTCACAAAGCAAACAATGACATGCTAGTGGGAAGTGGCGTAGATAAGTGGCTGGAGGAAAACCCCACTACTCATTAACTGTGGACCCATGTGACTCAAGAATTGAAAGCCACCTACCATGATTAGCAAATTTATGCCCAGGTCTCTCAGAATACCATCTTCTATCAGAATTAAGAATTATGTCCCATAAAAAAACCACAACAAATTTTAGTATTCTGTATGTTTGGGGAGAACCCCTGACCCATGCAGCCCTGCACCCCTTTGCTGTGGGGTCTGCAGGAGCCTTACTTATGCCACTTGTGGTGGATGCGATGGAATGTTTGGTTCAAAGCATTAAGTACAAATTTTTTCCAGAATTCTGAAGTACATTACAAATGTTGCAACATTTACTGTTTGTAATATACATATACAAAAATCATGGCACTAAAACACCCTTTGTATTACTCTCCAACCTACCTGGGGAGTCCTCCATATATACGTGAGGAGAATATTAGGTTAAAGGATACACAGTGAAGTAATCTGGTTATGATAGGGTAATGAACTGTCAGTTTCCACAAAAGGTGGGAAATTTCACAAGTAGCAGAGAAAAGAGCTGGAACTCAAAGGGAATGGGTGGAATTATTTCATGGTTATTAAAATTGCTGCCAACAAAGCTGCACATGTGTTTCAGGATACAAAGGTCCAAGAAGATATAATTTCCAAGCATCATAAAACTTTCAACTTCTTGTGACAGGACCATGATTAGTCAGCATGAGAAACATGTCCCCCTTTGGGAAAAACTCTGACAGACAAAAGACTTGTTAGTGTCATCAAGTGTCACCATTTTTCACCCCTCGGAGCAAGAAGCAGAATTGTATGAATATGGTGGCTGAAATTTTACTTCTCACTGCAACTAATTAAATCTCAACAGACGAAGAGAAATATACTCTTTAAACTCTGGTAAGGTGGATTGTCATACTGGAATTTCATACATAAGTGACCTAAACAGTCATAATGCAAATTGTGGAGTGAGAGAGAAAACCAACAAGATGCAACAGTTAGATGTTTATTTTTAACAATTTCTCAACATGTTTCGGGCATCATTATGCCCATCTTCAGGAGAACAAGCCGTATGTTACTGCCTGTGTTGTGCTGCGCTGGTTCTGCTGGATGTGGTTGGTAGCGGTTGTGGAGCGCTGCCTTGTAGGGTGTGAGCACTGTGAAGGTTCAACAGTGCTCACACCCTACAAGGCAGCGCCGCACAACCGCTACCAACCACATCCAGCAGAACCAGCGCAGCACAACACAGGCAGTAACATACGTCTTGTTCTCCTGAAGATGGACATAATGATACCCGAAACATGTTGAGAAATTGTTAAAAATAAACATCTAACTGTTGCATCTTGTTGGTTTTCTCTCTCACTCCACAATTTGCTCATGATGCCCGGTCAAAGAAACCTAAAGTCATAATGCAAACTGTTATACTTTGACAACAGTGGGGAGACTTACTGGTAGGTTGGAGAAACACAATAGAACAAAAGGTGTGAAGAGGTTCAGAAATTATGTGTGTGGGTGTCGAAGGGGGTTCTTGGAGCAGTTCAACAACGCAAATCCAAAATCCACCAACTGGGATCCAGTAATTTCTCAGTTATACCCACAGCTGGAACCAGTATTTACCCCATCTTCATAATTATCCCTTGCTCTTAATATGTGATGAGAATGTATCTCCTGCATTATCTGATAGTAGATTGCATTCCAATGAACGTGGGCTAGGGAAATATCAGCCTCCACAAGAAATGGCTGGTCAGGTACGGCAAGAATAGGTGCTACACTGTGAGCCTGTGATGACAACAGGAGGCCCGGCATGCAGTTACATTTTCATCACACACAAATAAGAGTTCTGATGATTCTCTTTCCACCTCTCCAACTCTTCTATGACCACTTCTGCACACTTGAACATCACCCACTTACCTGTACTATCGAGAGAATGTGTGGACCCATGTTGGCTGGGAGGTTTGCTGCCTTGTCGGCTCTGAGGTCGACTGCTAGGACGGCTACTGGGACGGCTGCCTGACTTGCTGCCTGGCTGACTTCCTCCTGTACACAAAGACACACACATTGACAATACATGAAAAAGGGTAAATAAAATGGTTTTTGCTTTGAATACTTCTGGAAAGAGAAAATCATAAATTTCACTCTAGTGTCTCTATGTGGGTTCCAGATCTGAGAGATGAGATTAAAAAGCACTCAGCAGGAGTGATATGTCTCCTTCAGAATATCTTGAACTAACCTGGTGTGAGGCTAGACCGAGGTGGTGCTGACCCTTTCCTTACTGACCGAGGTAGTGTGCTCTCATTGTCACTAAGTGAGTCTGGTGTGCGAGTCCCACCAGTGAATGACGACCTCCCAGTGTTACGCCCCATGGGAACGCTGCGTGCACTGCGCTCCCTTACCTATGGTCCAATATGAACATACATTTAAAGAGCTTAGCCTTGTTACTTTTGTGAAAAAGAGAATACATGCTGTTTTCTTTGGATATTACAACTGATTACATAATCCTTGATGACAATGTACTTAAAATTGTGGATATAAATACAGAAATAGGGAAAAAGAAACTGAAGGGAAAACAAGAACAACTTTGCCTTGGAGTACACACGTGTCAGCCACAATAGGAATTTAACAAAAACACATATTTATAAAGCAAAACAAAAGTACTATTGTAATTTCAGAAACACAAGCACATCAGTGCTGTCCATTTTCATCAGAATGGGGTATTTTCATGAAATGATACCTTTTCAATAAGAAGTAAATTAAAATGTATTCGTTCTGTCACAATTCAATAATCCAATTTTCATGTATTAACAGGGGCACAAAGCTCTCTTCACAGTGAAGCACTGAGTATTCTCTACACCAAACAACACTACATCACACTCAAATCTATGAACTATTTTTATACACAAACCTAGTGCAGAATGACATATTTCCCTACTGTTTGTTCAGAAGATAACCTGTTTTTCTTCCAGTCACTGTTTCCCTGCTGTTTCCCACTGATAAAAGTCTGTGTACCACTCCCTCAAACACCATTTCCTGGCTGTTGCCTGTTATCATCAGTTTTAGCCTCTATCCATTTCTTGTCCTGATGCAACACATAGAAGGTAACAGATTTCAAGCTGATAGTAATGACTAGTATGGACAAGACAGACAAACTGTTCTATTGATAAGTGTCTCATGACATGCTTTATAAACTTACTGACCTCCCCTCACATAAAATACAAAGCTCTTAATCACGAACACCAGCACAAATGCGAAAAAATAGGAAAATACAGTAACAATATATAATATACTCAGATTGAATGTTCTGGAGAGTAGCAGTACAGATGGCCAGGGCAACAGTGACCTATTTTAGGTGTTGGCTTAACTACACACCCACATAAAAACCATCAGCCTAAATGAAACTATTTGAAAGTGATAAAAATATTCTTATACCACACAAAAATTTGTAAAAATTTAGCAACATGCAATTTAATAATGCACACTGTAGTAATTACTCTACACATAACTGTAATTTTGGCCACAACAGGTGCCTAAACAATGTTATGAATTATGACAATACAGAAATATTTTTTACTTTGCAAAATTCTCTCTTATTCAAAAATACTGTCTATTATAAAGGAACAAAGGGTGGATTTAAGAAAAACTCAGATGTATATTCTTGAAGGTAAGATGGTCTGGTATCAACCTTCCATGTTCCTAATATCAGAACACTCATTATTTCACAGAACCAGTGACACTAAAAGAAAAAGTACAATGTGGAAATGCATATACAGGAAAAGTTGCAATATCTGGCACCTCTGGGAACAAAAGGCTGTTGGGTATCATTATTTTATGGATACTAGAACTTTCAAACTAACATGTATCTTAGGGTATCTAGCAACCTTACAGACAGACCTACCCATCTAATTTGTCATTTGCTGTCTTCTTGTATATTCCCTACCACACTTCATATCCTTCTGAAAACTACTTACATAACATGGTGCACATACGTATAATATAAAAAACAAACCAGATGTCAACATCTCACTCTTTGAATCATCATTTTGGCAATACTGTTGCCTGTTGATGGCATAATGAAATGTAATGAGCTTCTTCATCTATGTCCAGTTCACAGAGCTTTCCAGACCATCCAGTGCCAGATACTGCAGCTTTTATTGTATAATCTCAAAGATCAAACTTATTTTTAATTTTTGGTTGGTTCCCTTTAACATGTACATTCACAGTCTTTTACATGAGACCCACAGCAGCACAAACAAACAAACAAACAAACAAACAAACAAACAAACAACAAAATACACAATTCCACAATTCCCTGCAACATGGGGGATTCCTCTGTGTAGAAATATCAACAAGGGTGCTGAACAAGTGTTGCAGTAATGTCATATTAAAGCATAATTATAAAAACTTCAAACCTCCATCACAGATTACAAACAGTCTACTGTATTACATTTTACAATGATCACAGTTATAAAACAGTGTTATTTCAAAGTCAATGGTAATTTGTATTTACTTTCAGAGGCAAAAACTGTTGCCTTTGATGGTAAACACAAATTACCACTGATTTATTAAAAGTACAATGGGATGAATTCCATCAACATAGTTATTTGAAAGGTTAGTTACAGAAACTCCTGAAACAATAGTGGTTTGTAAGGTTTCTCAAAATTATGCTAGGAAAGACTAAATTACTTGACATGCATCTAGATATGGTACCTCCAAAACTCACCTAAATATTTTACAAACAATTACTTCAGGCTTTTGTTTACTCCAGGATTGGAGCCAATACTCAAAAGAAACACTGCCCTTCTATACAGTGATGTAGAATCCATATGAGAAGAAGGGAATTAATGAACTCTCTAACACACATCACTATATAAGAATGAAACTCCACCCCTTTCAAGCTAGAAACCATAATTTACACACGATCTATCAAAGCATAACAAAAAGGGACAGGAAGCAAACTGAATATTTGTAACCAACAAGAAAATGAATGACAATTCACTTTGTATTTCTTAGTGTATAGGCCAAGGAAAGTTAAAACAGCAAACTGTTTTAGTACTAAAAGGTACTGAAACAAGCAGATCATATATGAGAAGGTTTAACAACCACTAATAATTTCAAGATCTGGAGTGTTAATGGAAAACTAATCTACTGTTAGTCATTTTAGAACTCACCCAATGGAATCTTGGCAACAACTGATGCTCATCTCCTATTGCAATTACCGCAACTAATCCACCAATGAGCAAAAGGAGACACATAATTAAACCATTAATGCATATATAAATTGCTTACTGGTATGTAGGTGTTCAGTACTTACCCGGTAAAAATCAAACTATGGGCAATTCACCCATGCTATGGAAACATAAAAATAACTTAATAAACCAGAGAAAATAAACATGATAACTAAAAAAGTCATAACTGAACTAGAAATTAAAATAATACACAGCAAGAGTAAAGAGAGTATGCTGACTGATATGTACACGATTCTGACCAATGAGTCTTGATAGAATGAAAAGAAACACCAGAGACGTTCAAGTACTTGGGTTTGCTACTCCGTCAAAAACAGTTCACACCACTGTACCAATTTATAACCCAAAATTCCAGAGTGAAGGGGCAAGATGATACGAGGAACTCGCCTAACAACCAAAGTTGCACAAGGTCAAACCAAACCACACATAAGCTTAGATCTGCAACAACACAAATGCTGCCACACAACTTGCATCTTAGCATCATGGGAAATTAACATGTAGAACTGAAGTTGATCTGATCAAAAATAAAGAAATATGTGCTTGCTATGCTTCTGAATCCTTTTAGGAATATTTATATAAAGAATATGAAACACAAAGTTTCCATAGCAAATAAATGCAATGATGCCTGCTCAGGTAGTCAACCACAGCCACAAGGCAGAAAACTCTCCAACTGCACAGACTATGCCCTGTCTCCATCAAGATCAACATGAAGAGTGATTACAAATTATGTCAGCAATTACATAAATTTACTGTTAAGAAAGTAACAGCCATACAAGAATTAAACACACACCGTTGTACAGAGCCCTGCACACATCATGACAATATTCGACTCTGTGCCAAACATTTTGCTTGAAGGGTTGCTGAAATCTGCAAATTACATTGAGATTCAATTATTCAAGTTTTTCATGGTTCAGATGTGGAGAACGTGGAGGCTGGAAGTGAAAATACTTCATTTTTATATTGACCATTCCTGTTGCTTTAACAGTCATGATGTGTACCTATATTTTTGATCACACACAACACACTCCCTGCTGTCACTTTATTGTCTGAATGCTAGTTTTGACCTTGTATACAGATTGTCATCGGGCCAATTATAGATGAACATGAATATCAACAGAAACTAAGTATTGTGAAGTAGGAGATTTCCGCCTTATTACATTAATGATATATTAAAAATGTATATGCAATTTCTTGCACTTAGTATTAGTTTTACAGTTCTTTTATTATGCCCTTAAACCTTCTGCAATTGACTGTACCTTTATATACTGTATATACATTTCAATGCATTTTTAATGTAATAAGGTGGGGATTTCCTACCTCACGATACTTAGTTTTTGTTTATATTCATGTTACTGTATAACTGGCCTCTTGATGACCTATATATGAGGTAAAAACCAGCAGCCTGACAATAAATGATCACAAGCAGTGTTCTGTGTGTGTGATTGGAAACATCGACACACAGTACGGAAAACCTGCAGCTGAACCACTGCTCAGCCAACTGCTCACACAATGAATTTTGTCACCACAGTGTGGATGTGTGGTGGCACTCCAAAACATTTGCCTGTAAATCTGAGTAACTTGAAAAGATTTAATACAAATACCAAACACAGAATGTTTGGCACAAAGTCGACCGTAGTCTTAATGTGTGCAGAATAACACATGGAATACACATTGAACTTGCAATGGATACAGGGTGGGAGGTGGGGACTTTCTAGGTTGCCCTTGAAAATGGCACGAATGAAATTTTTGTGTGACTGTTACTTTCGTGTCAATATATTTTTGACATTGTTCACATACTCTGCAATTACAAAACATGAGCCAAATTGTGTTGCTCACTATGCGAGTCCTTGATACTAACAGACATTCTAAAACAATACGTCACGATCTTGTACCTTACTACATTTCTAATCACCCAAGAACATTTCAATTTAGTTGGAATGTTTGATTTTTTATTGAGCCTCATGACTCTTTGAACTTACTGCACTACAAGAAATTTTGTTCTTGAAGTGTTTTGATATGATAGTGTTTCATTCAAAGAATCTAAAACTATGGTCCAACAGAAAAGGCTAACATTTGTATTAAGTTAGAGCAGAAACAGATGATTTCCTTCTCCTTGCATTAAAGAATGACTTCCAGACTTTTAACACTATATGACAAGTGCAATTTCAGTGCTATATGGACCAAGCAGCTACACTACACATGCTTTAAAGTCTTCTGGGAGGCTGAAAAGTACTAAGTGATTTTTCACCATTATCACTAAATGACACTTGTAGAACGCAACTACGAACAGTAGTGAAGTGTTATGGTTTGCAAACTTAAGTGTATTCGAGCACAAAATTGTCCTTCCGACCAGAACTGTAAGTCTGTTCGCGGACTCAAAAGATGGTAGCAACATAAAAAAAATTAAAATACAAAACAACAGACAACACATATCATTTTTCCATGATGCTGAAGAGGGTTACACACGCAACAAAATGCGTTGCAGTAATGATGGCAGTTGTGTTTATTTACCCAGTGGTATGAGGGGAGCCTAGACGAGCCCATGGCGAGTGGGTAAGAGCAGGGCAGGTCCTCTCGCTGTCTCAGGCCTTCAAATATCGGCATCAGTTGACTCATAAACTCTTCAGCTGGAAAAGTCCGCAGCCACACTCCAACACTTGACTCAACAATAACATTTTTCAAACCCAACAACCCTCTCAAAACAGCCAGTTGCCTTGTACACTCCAGAGGCTTAGCTGCTAGAGGACAAAATTTCTCAACCCTTATTATGTAGTGAAATAATGTTACTGGTATGAACCCTGATGATATAAAATATACTCAATACATACACAAAATGAGGCCAGAAGCTGTCACATTAGCTCTAAAGAACCAAACAATGTCATCTTAAAGCAGGTGTAATGAATGTGGAGTAAATTATAACTAATGCAGCTAAGTACTTCGTAATCTTGCTCTATTTAACAACACAACCACTGTTACAGAAAACAAAAGTAACTTTATGTCGCATCTCCTGAGGTATTTTGTCTGAATCCATGCAAACTTAAAAACAGAACTCTACACTAGAACATACCTTCCATCACGCCACAAGCAGCAGTCCATCCAATGGTACCAACATCAAAAGCTCATGCATTACAAATATACATACCAACTACTGACCTTGAAAAGGGTGTGACTGCCAATTAGAAATGCCAATTTGATTTGCAACACTCCAAATGAATCAAGTATCATCATGTCTGTCCATAAGAATGACAAATATATGCAAGCTGTTTTTTGTTTGTTCTTATGCCCTTTTAACTTGAACACTGACCTTTCTCTTGGAAGTGGTGGTGTATTACAGGAATTTGCTGATAACAGACACCCATTTTACACAATTTGGGCAAATAATTCTTAAAGACCTGAGATAAACAAGGTCAGAAAGAAATACTATCTCCAAATTACATACAGAGATACAATGTGTGAAAGCAGTGAGTGTATTTCAATTACAAAGAACAAACAAAAGATTATGATCTTTGCTCTTCAAGAATGTTAAGCAGTGCAGATTGGTAGTTAGTTACTGACTTTGTGGGACAACCTATTGGTCCCATCTTCAAAGGTCAAGCAGTCCAAGAAGAATGTCCAAAATATCTCTAACTACCAATCAAAACAGTGTGACATCCCAGCAGAGCAAAGATTTAATTTACACCATGGCAGCATTTTGAAACATGCAGCAAGCCTGTGACTAACACCCACCCATACACATGCATTCAGAGTGTTGCTTGTTGCAGAAATTGACATATCTCAGTGCTCGATCTATATGATTTCCAGCAAACATGAGTAACATATATTAATCAAGTTTGCTGGACAATGGAAGAAATTAACTACAAAAGGAAAGAACAGAAGAGATAAGATGTATTTCCGTGGATGTTTGAAAACACAGTACAATGAAGAAGGAATCCTTGGTGAATATTGTGCACATACTGGCCTTCAGTAAAACACTTCCTTCCAGAATTCAACAGGCTGAAAGACACTGTAGTTTACTGAATGTAACCGTGTCAACTGGGGAAAGGAATTGTGTGAGTGTATGCGCATGCATTCATATATATATATATATATATGTTTATATATATATATAAACACACACACATACACACAAAAGCTCAGTTTTTCAGTGGTCTGAAATAATAAGTGCAGGTGCTGAATAACAGTCATCCGTTATAAATATGTCTGTAAAGTCAAGCACCAAGCACAGAATATCAGAGACACTTCTTCCTACAATACATCAGGGAGCAAGGACACTGGATCAAGGACATGCCAGACAAACCTTAGTGATGGGTCCAGCCACAGACTGGGTTCGCTGTGGTCCTGCTGAACTGGCACCTGGACTGGCCTTGGGTTTGAACGCAGTCATACTCTGTGACACACCCTCTGCCAAGATGAACTGTTCACGCAGCTCGATGTTCGTTCGTCCCTTGGCTGCCATTCAGCATAAAGAGCCCCGAGCAAGTCGTGCAGGGATTGGAAGGGAAAAAGGGCAAAGATACAAGGGTGAAATGGATTGTATGTCATTATGAAACCACAAGTGAATGGGTCAAAAAGGGAGGGAACCACGATTCCAGTGCAAATGAACGTGGATGTCACAGGAAGAAGAGGCAAGACAGGACAAAAATAAAAATATAATAAGCAAACCAAGAAAAACAATGCAGATGCAAAAATTCATTATATACAATTCACAAAAGCAGATTATAACCAAATGAAAAGCATATGTAAAGGAGCATCAGATCAGGGGACCCTGGTGAAAATCCTTCTGCACAAGAATAAACACCTTTTCCCTTCACCTTCAGTCTCCACACTCAGAACACTAAATTATGCACCAAAACACCACAAATAAAACAACACCGTGCTTATATAAACTAACAGTGACACCTACCAAGTGCACTCATTACCAGAAAGTTGTTATACATATTATAACTTGGCAAATAGACCAAAGGTACATGGTTCTTTACAGAGCTACTTTTAAGTCACAAAGTTCTCAAATATGTTTGAATTTCTAACAAAGGCATGGCAATTTCTTGCAATACTGTTCTAAATGAATAAGACGTGTGCCACTAATTGTCTAATATTTTAATCCAAGTGTAAATATGTCTGCTTCACTTGACTTATTAAATTTGCTAAATCTTGTACAAAGCAGGAAAATTAATACAGAAAAAACATTACATCTTAAAACTGTGACAACAGCACGAAATAACGTAACTTGAACAATCAATAATATGTCATGCTTCTAACAAAATCAGAAGACAATTAATTACTGAAATCGAAACACTTTTTCTTTTGCATTAAAATGGTTTTTATAATATCAAATTTTATGTTTCTGTCCTCACATACATTTAATAACATGAAACTGCATTCACTTTCATGCATCAAACATGTTACACAGTGAGCAATTTTTCTGAATGTGCAAAACCCACATGTACACATGGCTTTTGACCTGTATTAAAATCTGTGTTTGTTCTGGATTAATCCAAATGTTGAATACCACAGACAAAATTTCAGCTAAAAGTGAACAAGCTCTCATTTGGAATGAATGCACTTCAAAACATTTATTACTCAACAGCACCACCAATGTAAAAAATGAGTTATATTGGGAGTGGGCATGGGGAGGATGAAATTAAATGAAAGTGACAAAACCACAGCTCACATGAAACCAATAAGTACATTAACTTTAATCTAGTATCACCTGAACCAGAAACTTGTTCCTTATAATACAAACTATTGATATCCACTGCTAAGAACAATCATTTTGTTAAAGCCACAGAACTTCAAGAACTGGAAGCCCAGCCTTCTCACCAAGTTCACATCAATGTTGTTACATTCCATGAGAAGAGTGGCCTCACTTGTCAGTGATATGAAATTGGTTCCTTCAAGTTTACAGTGATGTCACATGACGAAGCAACAGCATCACCATTCAGTGAAGCTCAACGTTTTTCCCATCACTCATCTTGGCCTGTTGTAACATTTTTACTTGTAATATGATCAATGGCATATTTTGACCATGTCTTTTATTAAGCTGAAATTCTATATCTTGTTCCAGACATTCTTGTCTAAATATATATTTTTCAATATTATTATTCTGATTTTAACAAATATCAGAGTTTAAGTTCTGTTATGTTTATTATAAAATCCTTTGGTGGTTCCCCTCTCACTGATATTTTTAAAGGACTCATCATTGGGACTTTGTTGTCAAATATATATGAATAAGATGTCCTTTCACATAAAGCACTATTTCCCATACAGTGTTAGAAAACACTGTAGACCTTATTCAATATCACTAAACAGAGAAAGAAAACTTTTGATGAATTGCTGCCATTAGATGAACAGACTCATAACAGGCAGTTCTTTTAAATCTGCACTGTTTTTTAAACTATGGTTTTATATACAAAAATGAGCCACTTAACATGGAAGGATCTGAAGCACAAGTCCGTACAGACATGATTACTGTAACATACGAGTAAACAGCACCAATATTACTCCAGCACTTCTCCCAGATCACTGTAGCTGCTTTGATAAACAGCTCTGAAGCCATTATGATTGAAGTTTATAATTACAAACTAAATAATGTTGTCTCTGCCACATCCATTTATAAAATTTTACTCTTGTAACCTTTCTGTATGTCATACATATCTCTTCAAATCTTCATGTCCATAGCTTTGATCAAAAGTTGATTGATATCTGCTAATGTGAAAGTTCTGTTTCTGTTAGCAAATTCTGCTTTCACCTGATTCTGTATTACATCCAATGTCTTATACTGTAATGACACTGTGGTGAATGTGTACAAACTGGTGGCCCTGCCATTAATGATTTGGTTTGATGTGTATGCTCTGCTCAGTCACTTTATGGGTTAGACAAGCTGAATGTGCTATGATATGAGACAGTCATTATTTTAAACTTTTCTCATTTGGTACTTAAGTCTTATCCAACAGTCTTCTTACAGATAATTTATTAAGTAATTTATGAAGCAGTCTGTGGACATTTCGGGTTTCATACTTTAACCCATTTGTTTTTGTGGGAGGGAAAAAAGCTTTTCTTAAAGAATTCCAGTTTTATCAGGTCCAGCATGACAAACTTTCTTTTTTCTTTTTCTTGCTCACACCAGCAGTCCACAAAAACACTCCACCCCTTAGTCTTGCTACACAGATTTTAAAGACTCACTCTTAAGTTCAGATTCACATTTCATCCAAGCAGAAAAGGCAGGTGAGCGTTACGTGTTGGACAGATACCACACATTGTCTAAAGAAAGTCCCCATGTTGCCACAATACCAATATTTCTCAAAAAAATAAATTTCGCCATTAAACTGGGCTCACAAGGGAGGGAAATGTGCACCAGTTTGTTGGAACAGGCCCAGCCTTGGCAGTCTCAAGGAAAAACACAACAAAAAAGATCAAGCGCTGGCCTGGTAACCAGCACATGACAATGTGGCTGGGTTTCACCAGCACTCAAAGACAGGCTCGAGAACTGAACTTAGGTACCTAGTCTTGCTGCTAGGACCAGGCTATTGTACTTTAATAGGACGCAGTCCAGGGCAGTTACTGGTCTTCTTACTGGACATAACACCCTCAAAAAACAACTCTACATAATGGGACTGATTGACAGTCTGGCATGTAGGAGGTGTGGGGCAGAAGAGGAGACCTCAGCCCACATTTTGTGCCAGTGTGAAGCTTTGGCAACACTCAAACATATGATGGGTTCCTTTTTCTTTAACCCTCAGGATGTCAAAAGCCTAAGTCTGGGGGCGATCTCGAACTTTATTAAACAGAGAGGGCTCCCATGACTGGGACTTCAGTTGAAAGGGCACAAAGGGCCTGTCAAAGGCCTATGTGCATCAGGACCAAAAGGGCTCAAACCCATTATCTACCTACCTACCTAATCTGCCATTAAACTTTATATATGTTGTATGCCTATAAAATAACCGGACTGATGTTAGAACATTTTTTATTTAAAAAATTACACAACAGAAATGTGGTCACCCTCAATGTACTCCCCTCCCCGATCCCTACACTGCTCCATGCAAATCTTCTACTGTTGGAAGCAATGCTGCAGGTTGTCTTCTGATAGCTTACTTATGAGCTCCATCACTTTTGCCTTCACTGCATCTATGGACTTGAACTTGGTTCCTTTTAACACAGACTTGATCTCTGGAAATAAAAAAAAGTCACATGGGGCTAGGTCAGGTGAGTACAGTGGATATTCCAATATGGTGATCTTGTGCTTTGTCAAAAACATCTCGACAGACAGGACTTTGTGTGCCGGTGCATCGACTTGGTGAAGTACCCATGAGCCATTCTTCCACATTTCAGGTCTTCTTCTTCTTCTTCTTCTTCTCAATTCTTAACGAAGGTTTGTCAAAACCTCCTTGTAGTCGACCTTCAGGCACCCAACCCACATGAACAATCCCTCTGATGTCGAAAAAAATGAACATCATTGCTTTAAATTTGGATTTGCTCTGCTGTGCTTTCTTTTGCCTTGGTGAACTGGGGCTCTTCCAGTGCATGGATTGGCAATTACTTTCTGGGTTGTTATGAAAAAACCATGATTCATCACAAATTATTATGTTCTCCAAAAGTTTTGGGTCATTTTCAATGTTTTGAAGAATGTCAGCACAAATGCTCATTCGAATTTCCTTTTGTTCAGGAGTGAGGAGTCTTGACACCATCTTTGAACACACTTCTATCGTGTTGAAATTGTTATGTAAAATCTGTCGAACAGTTTCCTTGTCAGTGTTAATTAACTCAGCAACTGCTCGAATGCTCAGGCGACAATTTTGTCGAACAATTTCACTGACTTTTTCGATGTTAGCGTCTGTTTTTGATGTGCTGGGACGAACGGGGTGCTGATCATCTCTGATCTCTTCCCTTCCCTCCTTAAACCTTTTAAACCACTCGAAAACTCAAGTACGAGATAGACATTTATCACCATAAACTTCTTTCAACAAATTGTATGTTTCTGTAGCAGATTTTCCAAGTTTCACACAGAATTTCACATTAACGCGTTGCTCCACATTAGCACTTAACATGAACCAATGGAGAACATGATCCACTTCAAGCAAAGGCTACTGCCAAACTGTTCGCCGCACGACCTTGAAATTGTAACCGTGAATGGAGTGGACAGCACAAGCCAATACCACACACTGCTAGTTGCTGCCAAGTTTGCAGGGAAGCAGAAAAAAATTAAGTCCGGTTATTTTATATCCAAACCATGTATTTTGAACAACAGTACCTTGTATTCTTGCAACAGAAGAAAAACCAAAAAAGTCCTGTTTACTGATCCATTCCTTCTTTAAAATGGATATTACAGATATCTGCCCAACACAAAACTCATGTAATGTCTGCCACATCATACTTTCATCCAAGTAGTTCTGCATGTGTTAGTTTTGTGTGCTGTCTTGGGAAAAGTCACCTTACTGTTGAAGAACTGAAAGCTACAATGAAATCTCTCTGTACTCCCTTACAAGGTACATGGTAAACTCTGCTGTCATTTCTTTGGTTTTATAGAAACTACTTCATGGTGATCAGACTTCTCATGTCAAAATTGCCCAGCCCCTATCACATGATAGCTGCATTCTAGGGATGTTACTACATAATTTCAGAATGTCTCTGAACTTCAATGTGATAAATTTGCATTGTTCGGTTCAGAGCAACTTCTGTCAAAACTGTTCATAAGTTTGGGTCATATCAGATACAGTAACATTTCATAAGAAACACACACCACATTTTGTGTGGCTTCAGGGCAAGAGAAGATTTTAATCCTCTACATTTCACACTACAATATCATGTCATAAATTAGTGAAATTCAGCATAAATAATACTTTTGATCATAATGGGAAACGAGGCCATGACGTTAAATGTAGTTGAAAGCCAAAATAAATTTCTACAAACATATCTTTTAATATATGCCATAAAAAAATCCAATTGTTTAGAATTTTGTGAAATGAACATATTATATACATACAGAGAACACAGTGAGTGTGTGTGTGTGTGTTTTAAATACTTCTAGCTCATTACACCAAAACTATGACCAAAATCTAAAACGGGTACAGTGATTCAGTTTTCTGGTGACAACATGTGAAATGCAACAGTTTGAGCAGAAATGAAAACCTCACTTATCATATTCCATTACAGCAGAGTGTTTAATTGTGATCTGCGTCATCAGATTTTTCTTAAAGCCAGTGGCATCAATAAATAGGCCCACCGTGAACTGAGATGGAGGGCAAATGAAAAACACAGGTTAGTACCATGCTGATATGTAGGAAGTCTTAACTGAACAAACTTTACACATTACAACATGCATCAAAACTATATTGTTCTTACATAACAATGCCACAAGGCCCAAAGGACACCATGCCTCATGTTCCTCTGGCTTATTTGGGTCAGGAATCGGAAGTAAAACCACTTAATTGCCACCAATAAAATAATGCAGTATGGGGAGTTAATGCAAATTGTAAATCAAGTAATAACAAACCATCAAACATCAGTTACAAAGATGTACAGAAAAAAGTTTAAGGTGGATGGGAGCAAGGATTATTAGAATTTTCATATGTTTGGTTAAAGCAGCAAAGTGGAAAGAAATGAGAGAAAAATACTGTTAATGTCTCTATTTTCTAATATGCTATGTGACTGTGTACAGGATTAACCAACAAATCTACAATGAATGTCTAGATCTGATTCAGAAGCATGGAAATCAATACTTATTTACAAAATGTAACCGGTTCTTTCCAAAATACAAACAACTGCCAGCTTTGTAAATATTTACCAATGTTTTATACGAACATAGTGCCTTCATCTTCAGGGTCACGTAGCCCAAAAAAGGATGGATTACCTCACCTTATTCTTGATCTACTTGATCCTGAAGATTAAGGAACTACAATCCTTCAGAACATCAGTAAATACTTACCAGTCAACACAGTGTAGCATCCCAAAAGATTTGAATCTTCAGCAGCACCACTGAGAGAATCTCACACTTTGTAACTGTCCATTTTCTTCCATACTATACACAATTCTCTTTCATTTCAGTGTTGTAGAAGTGTTGCAGCTGGTCCATGAAGTAACTGACTTCATGTGGTTAGGTCTCTCTTGTGACACAGAAAATAATTCAGCTGGTCAAGAAGTCCCACTCCCCCCCCCCCCCCCCCACCCCCCCCCCCCCCCCCCCCCCCCCCCCCCCCCCCCCCCCCCC
>Ga0123354_10005243_pt1 | contig 18767 bp, 10 predicted proteins | sample TergutLab28metaG_2_FD_97872 | JGI IMG/M metagenome (GOLD analysis project Ga0123354, IMG submission 97872) | Labiotermes labralis P4 segment gut microbial communities from Petit-Saut dam, French Guiana - Lab288 P4 | ecosystem: Host-associated > Arthropoda: Insects > Digestive system > Gut ...
AGATTGTGTGTGTTTTTGGTTTTTTTGTGCGTGCGTGGGGGGGGGGGGGGGGGGGGCAGCAGAATTATGCTAAATTTGCCAGTATCTGCAAGAGAGGCTTTAAAGGAACACAGAATTCCTTTCACAGGCAATGAAACATGGTTGAAACTAAGCAACATGTATCTCACTGAAAGAGCCCAACATCTCCATGCCCAAACAAGACCAGTATGTTCAAATGTGAAGAGTGTGCTCACTCTTTCTTTTGACATTCATAGATTTGTTCTTTATATATTTGTTCCACAAGGACAAACTGAAACCACCCTTAGTACATTGATATGTTATGATGTCTGTGCAAAAATGTGTTGTGAAAGTGACCTGAAAATTGGAATTCAGGTGGATTGCTTACTCCACTGTGACAACTCTGCTTTTCTCTGCATGAATTTCTGGCTAAAAAAATTATGATTATCATTTCATACTTCCTCTGCCCAGTACATTTAGTGCTATATGGCTTATGTATTTTCCCAAAACTCAAGATGGTGTTAAGAGATGGGAGATTTAATGATATGACCATGAATCAAAATTGCAGAATGTATTCCATGAAGGCTTTGAACCAAAGCACTTTTGTTGGGCTTGTTACATAAAGTCCCAAGGAGACTCCTTTGAAGGGTAAAACATTGATTAGAGGTAACTGTTACTGTTATGGAGAAATAAATTTGGTGTAGAAACTATTTGCTTGTGTCACATGTTCTGTCAGTGGTGGTACTCTGAAATAAGCTGTGGTGACAACAGAATTGTGGTGTATGTATTGAATGAACATTTCCATTCAGTGCTTTGTCATACATCCATTGATTTGTTATTCTACCTACAGATACTGTGTGGCCAGGAGATCCCATCCTGGGTTAATCGGCTTGCATACTTCAGTTCTTGTGTTCCATTCCTCCAGCGCTGCCTGCCCAGAGAATGGTTAACACCAGTGGCTCTACAACACTCTCTAAATTCACATCAAGAGAATTCCCCTGATACATCATTGTAACATCAAGCTTCTGCCACTAGGCTCTAATATTTGTCAGTTATTTTATCATGAATGGAGAGCTAAAAACCGTCACAAAACTGTTTTTTAATTTGTTCAATTTTACACTGTTGTTTAATTCTGTAGTAAGTTTATTACAGGATGTTGTGGTGAAATATGCTTGAGGATGCATTTCAAGCAAAAATAATGAACAGTTGGGCTGCTCAGTGTCATAGGAACAGTCCTTGGTGCTGACATGTTAGCATGCTCATATAAAGATATGTTCTGGGGGCCTGAGTGTTTGTTTTGTGTACTGCAGTTTTTGCAGGGTGTTAAAGGTACTTATGGTATTTGCTTCTTGTAAGACACAGCAGTGGTATCAAATATGCAAGTTCTAAGTTAGGACTTCAAATTTGTGACTGTTGTATACTTTTCTAATGTTTGGGTTCCTCTGTGGGATGTATTCATCAAGATACAAGAAACAGGTGCACTTTGGCCAGGATATATAACAGGGCCACTTTAGTCCCACCAGTTATAGTCGGAAATCTTAATTCCTAGTAGAAAACTTTCTACATGTGGATTGCTCTACTAAATTGCTAGTTTCTGTGAATACATCACATAATTAGGAACAATTTAAACATGAAGTAATCTCAGTTTACATTTCTGAGTGATGCATAGTTTTCTGAATTGAACAGAAAAGTTGCTTAAGAATGACTGATAATCCTCCAAGTACCATTTAGATATAGATTTTATTTAATTGCACTGCAGCACATGCTAAACACCAGGCTGACTCTGGTTTTTCATCATTGGATTGTTTGTAGGTGGGTTAAGAGCAGTGTTTAATGTGAATTCCAGTGCACAAACTGAAAGATTATAAGGCAGCTGTTTTTTATATGCAAAAAAGGTGTGAAAATGTTTCAAATAAACCACTCTGTTTATGTGTTCTTTTCTAAAAATAGTATTTATTATGAAGAAACTCTTATTTTGTGTGAAGAAGTGAAAAATAATGAAGAATTTGTAGTGAAAGTATTCATGTAAAAAGTATGTTATATGTAGAACAAATCATGATGTCTTGTTTTTCTATGCAACTGTTAAAGAAGTTGCCTAAAGAGAATTTAAAACTGTTTTGCCAAATGAAAGAAATTAATATTTTTCTGATAAATATCCGTCGTCTTTTGCGAGCTACCAATATGGATTATAAATATTTGATAAACAACTGGTATAGATGCCATTCAGGTATGGGATTTATTGCTGTTAAAACATTTCAGAGATAGATATACATTGAAGGAAATATGTATATAACTTACAGGATGAAAAAGTGACAAATAGCTTAAAACCACAAGATTACTGCAAAGTACAGCTGCAGAATACAGTTTATTATTAATATCGCTGTTATGAGATATGAATTAAGTTGGTAAGTTGCAGAAGTTTGAGTCTGTATTGGTTTAGTCAGGACTGCACTAAACCCAGTTGCTGGGTTTACCCAGGGAACTAAATTTTGCACAGTGGCACCTAATTTTTTGGGCCTCTTCAATTCACCCTTCAGGGACCTGTAATTTTGAGGTGGCTGTTACCCCTTGATTATTTATAGGGTATTGTTCCTAGTGTTGTAAAGTAAAGGATGGATTAAAATTCCAGCCTGTTGGGATGGAGTGCTGAATAGTTTGGTAGGTAAGGTTCTCCACAACATTGATAGTGCTGTACAGAACTATGTTGCATAACATTATAGAAGAACATATTCTTCATGTTCACTGCTGTCAGAGTCAGACCTCTCATAGATTTTTGATATTAGATCCTGGAAGTGCCTAACAGCTGCATGATCCAACAGCAGATGAGGGGACAAAAAGTGAAAATTAGGTTGTATGATGTACAGTGGTATAGTTGCCTCTTTGTAGTAATCTTGTTGGTTTTCACTCTGGTATGCATAGTATATTTGTGACACAAATAATAACATTTAAAGCTAGGTGCATCAGAGTTACTTACTGGAAGTTAATTATTGAAACTAGTCGCAGTTATTTTGATAGTGTTTGCCTTCCTTTGTACATTAATATACTGTAGCTGTGTATAATGAGTATTTGCTGTAAGTAAATTTTGACAGTTGGATAATGCACAGGGTCTATGAGAATTTGCAGTGTCAGAAGTATTTGTAATATTCAGACAGTGGACAGCGTCAGTCTCCCTCTCTTCCATTGTTTGTGGTGAGCATGTTCAGTTTTGATTGCACTTAACTGACAGATCTCATCTATGACAATTGAATAATGCACAGTATCTAGGAAAATTGTCAGTGTCAGATGGAAGAAGTATTTGTATTATTTAGTCCATGAACAGTGTGAGGCGCCCTTTCTCCCAATGTTTCTGGTAAGCTCATCCAGTTCTGTTTTAACTTGACTGACAGATCCCTGTCCACTAGGCAAGTTGAAAGAATGTACATCCGAGATGGGAGCACCACGATGCAGATTCTGCTGCTCACAGGGATGACATTGTGGTGAGAATGATGATTGTCAGATGGAACCAGCAGAGTAATGTGAATTATATACCAGAATATGGCACATCACTCCTTGACTACATATTATATGGTACTGTCAGAGGTGAGGGTTGAGATTGGCAGGTATTTGTACAGTAGAGCAACGTTTTACTCAAAGATCAGTAGGTTCCCATTTCTTCCATTATTGAACTCACAATGAAGTGTTCCTAATTTAATAATAATTGTATGCATTTTAGGCATTCTTTATAAAGTAAAATAGAATACTGTATGTGGAGACATTGTTCATCTCTGCATCGCTCTGTGTAGTAGTATTGGTGACTAAACAATTTTCCAGATTTGCGTAGATATTGGTATAGGAGTTCTTTACAAAAATTGTACAAGCATGAATTTTGTGAAGATCAGAATGTTGAAAGTCTTACTACACTTAGAAGTTTAAATTAATTTCTATCTGTGCTGTCCATAGTTCTCAACCAGTGTGGGTGAAATACAACATTCTCCGTGTAATGCCATTGAGTAATTATTTTATAAAACTCATTGAAATGAAAACTTTACTTCTTTTAAGGGATTAAATGAAATTTTGCCCATAGTTCCTGCTCTTCACACCCAGTTTGGATAAAGTTCAGTACAAGAGCTGTGCACAAATTTATTAAGTGATTGGAAATTTCATGGAAATTAGTACAGTGCAGCCATATCTTAACTGAGAGGCTAAATTAATTCATCTCTGTACGTTCCACATTTGTCTGATTTGGGTGAAATGCAGTAATAGAGATTTGCACATAATGCTGTTAAGAATTTGAGTGCGGGCATAAATGAAATTACATGTATGTGTGTATCTTGAAACTCTATGACATTTCTAAAGTAAAGAACACATCAGTAGAGTCTATATTATGTCACATAGTACTCCATTTGCAGTCTTGTTTCCCTCGTTAATGGTAAAATGAAGATAAACACTTTGAACATAAACTTAACATAAGCATACACAACATTAAATCTATAAACACCCGGAACTGTGAGACTATACATCTCAGTACTTGCAGTGTTGGCTGAGGAACAGATGTTCTGTTCACAGTGTAATTTAATTCCCTACATGTATTTAGGGTCTTCTGAGAAATTCAAGAGTGGTGTTTTGTGCTGAAAACATGGAATGAACTTGATTTCAGTTATGTGTTTGGCATTCAAGTGTTAATATTTTTTTGTGGTTCCAGACCAAGATATGGGGTAATTGGTGAGTTCTCATGATGTGTTTATTTTTTTTTTAGATACAGTGTGAAACAGAGCAGGTTACGTGTATGTTGTGGTTTCATGTTAGATATATTTTATCTCAGTGCCAATATGTTTCATGTGATGAGAATGTGATTGTTCTCACATACCACAGACAGTGCTTATAGTCAGTGAACAATTAGAAACATTTTATCTTACTTTTAGGATAATTCATTATTAGTTGGTCACATTTCTGTAATGCGGGTAATTGTTCCATTATTCAATTGTTGATTTGATTGTAATGTAACTAAATTTACAGATGATCTCAGTGAAGAATCCTGTTACAAAGATAAGGGCCAATACAAGAGTGAATGCATAAACACTTTTCTTGCACTGTTTGGGAGTGCAAAAAAATTCAGCACTTGCCAGATGCATATGTAACGAATTTGGCATCTTTGTGACAGGGTTGTCCCATAAGTACGTCTGTTTGGATTCTATTATATAGTAAGTGCTCTGGTTTCTTACCTAGCAAACATTAGTGTATGTAGTTTTAGCATACTCTTTATTAAGGGCACTGCTAAATTTTTAGGCCCTGTACAAAAACAAATTGTTCATTTTTTTTGTACTCATCACACCATTTAATTTTTCCAAGTGTATTACTTGTTCCCGACATTAGTTCACAAATCTTTTGTATCTCCAATCAATACTCTGAAGTATACAGTGTTGTATTTTACGTTATTGTAATCAGAATTTTATCAAAACTTGCCCAGGATATAGTTAGAGGTGTTAGTTCTGGTTCATTTTCCTGTCCTTAATGCAAGAGTTTTCATAGAGGGGTAGCTGTTCCATTTCCTGGAGATACCGTACTATGATCTCATATTTTTTAAAAGTGGTGCAATGAAAGTAAAGCTATTTGGACTGAGGTTTTTTTATTGTGGTTTTCTTATTCCCTCAAAATAATTGCCACAATTGTACATAAGAACAGTACTCAACATTCTGTCTTCATGTCCTTCCAGTTCATTACTCAATAATCCCTCATATTATTTTTGATCCTGCATAACCTTAAAAGTTCATGCTGTGTGCTAAAGTAACTGCATAATCAGTCAACATTTGCCTCGGGTGTGTGTGTGCGCGAGCGTGCGTGCATGCACACATCCATATATATATAGATGTGTGTGTGTGTGTGTATATATATATATATATATATATATATGCATATTAAAATTAACTAGTAAAATAGGCAATATGGAAATACGGAATTAATGAGCAATACCTCTCGTATCAAATATACGTTCAAACATAGCATGTGTGTTCTTGCATGTTTGTAAATCCATTGTGATGTTGCAACATGTTTGGTGTTTTGAACATGACAGTAAAAGTAATTATTGAGGTGCATATCTTTCACAGTGGTTCAGTAATGTTATTTTAAGTTCAAGATTAGTGAAATACATTAAAAACTAAGCACAATCAAACTGTAAATCCAGTACAAGGATAAGATAATTGGAAATATTATTCGAGACAAATTCCAAAGATAGTTTAGTGTTTCTGTGTATTCGGTGAATGTTAAGTAACCACTAACCTTGAAATTTGTTTTAAAGCTGAATAATTTTTGTGTCATGATCAGGATTTCTATCACTGCCACGCTGTGGAAAAATTAGACCTCTAAAATGGTAGCACATTTTTCTCTGAATAGGAACAGTACTGGGTTTGGGAAATAGTTTCTTATTATATTGAAAGGGATTCTGTTCTCTTTGTGAAGCTCTTGTTTCAGATTATTTTTTTATTGTGCTGAAGTTAGTTCTAGTTCTGATCCATACATTCAGCATGATGTTACTCTGAGCCAGTGATGGGCGCAGAAGAGCATCAGTGTTAACAGGGCTGCAAATTACATCTCCTGCTTTACACAACATGGTCAAACCACTATATTTAGTTTAACCGTAGGGGATAAAGACTGCATTTTAAAGTAATGGTGTACCTTATAAATCAAATGTTACTAGTTCACTGTTAGATTTCAGCTTTTGGTTAAATTCTGTTAAGCTGGTTAAAAAATTGTAATTTTCACTTCTGAATTTGAGTCTGAATTTTGTTGGCATAAGTTACCCTGCCCCCACCTGGCCTCCACCTTTGTAACTCATCAAAAGATGGTAGCACAGGCGCTTTAATACTTATGGCATGCTAGTAGCTTTTCTCCTAGCAAGTCACTGTGTGATTTTTTTTTTTTTGCCATTTTGTGTGAACTGGCACTGTCCTCTGGACACTTGTAGCTGCGATTTAAGCAACTTGCTGTGATTAACTTTCGTCTGTAGAAAGTATTGCTCTAATTGAAATTCACTGATTTTTACAACTTGTTGACGGTGATTGTTGTGCTGTTGTGTGTCACTGGGTCAACAGATGTAGCGAAACTGGACAGTTTGATTTGTGTGACAGAGAGCTGGATGGCATGTGACAGCAACCAGTTAGTTTCACAGGGGATGGGTGGATGAACTTATTAAAGAATATCAGCTGATCACTCAGAAACTGCTTTCAAAATTGGAATTTCAGAAGAACATGTGGGTCACATTATTGATACTCTTGTATATTGGAAGATTTGTGCACACGGCAGACTGTTGAAAGCTCAAAGACTAGAAATTTGCCAGCATTTTTTTTTTAATACCATGAGAATGAAGGTGAGGTATTTCTTCACAGCATCATGACAACAGATGAAGCGTGGGTGTACCATTACAAATCTGAAATCAAATGTTGGTCTCTGGAGTACCAATATAAACATTCCTTTTTTTACTGTGTTGAAGTTAGTGCTTGTTCTGATCCATATGTCCAGCTTGATGTTACTGTGAGTCAGTGGTGGGCTCTGAAGAGCAGCACAGTGTTAACAGGGTTGCAAATGACAGCTCCTCGTTTACATAACATGGTCAAGTTACCATTTTCAGTTTAACCATATAGCTGAATACTGCATCAGAAGATTTTGAAGACCCTGGTTTGTCTTTCAACATGATTATGAGATTGGTTTGTTAATCAGACAATGTATGTTCATTTCATTTAAATATGCTGGCTTTTTGACCATTAAATGATGATGATAAGTTCTGAACAACAGTAATTGTTAATTTTTAAACCTTTCAACCTTAATTGTGTGCTGCTTTGTTAGTTCGCTTCCATGAGTTTGTGATGTAGCATTGTAGAGATCCCATGTATTAACTGTTAACAGAATAATATGAACTTAAAACTATAGCAGAAGGTTCTGTTCCTCATAATTCTAGCAGGCCACAAATTTCTCATGACAACTCTTCTATTTAAGTGTGTCTGAAATCTACACACACCCTCATGAAGATAAAGAAAATTTTATCATTTCTTCAGGAATAAAAATGTGAATTTATACATGCTGTAATTTAATTTTAACTGTAAAATTATTAATAAAAATGTTTTGACATTGTAATTGTAGACAATGGGTACTGTATACCTAGTGTATGTTTCGTGGTATTTGGGGATGGATCCATGCCCTTAAAGATGACAGAGAAGCACTATATATATATATGTGTGTGTGTGTGTGTGTTGTGTATAATAAGGTATTATGTAAGGGTATGATGATGCAAATGTAGTGTGCTGGAACACACAGATAGTTATAAGAAATGAGGGAGTGTCTGATGGAATAAGAAGTGGAAAGCTGGAAAACTGGATTGGTATATAATTTCTCCATATTTACAGATTTTTAGAATTTTCAGTAATTTAATTCCATCCCATGTCTGCTAAACTGAATGACACTATCCTATCTACATTACAACAATTGCCACATTAGTGGTAGTGCAAGTATCTCTTCAAATCAAGTTAAATTCAGTTTAAAAAAAAGTCATCTTAAAAACATTATCAGTTTCCTCCACTAAAAAGGTTAACAGGTAAAATATGCTACATTTTTATAATTTCTTACCATTTTGAAATCTGCATAGCAGAGTCAAAATGTCTGCCAACTGTTCATTGTCAGCTTATCTGTCATTGTGGAGATCTAATGCACACCATGTTCAATTAATTCCTTTCCACTGTCACCCATTGCTGCAAATGGCTGACCAATACTGTATGCAAGCATGCAGGATTTTTTCTCCCACATCTTGCTGCTGTTTCAGTCTCTTCTACTGCATTTCAAGAGAGGTTTCCTTTGTTGGAACAAACAGTAAAAAAATCATACTCTTCATCAAGAGAATAGAGGTTGTGGAAACAGTGATTATTCTTTGACATGCTCATGTATCAAAGTAGGTTGATAAACTAGTGATTGTTATAGCGTAATTGCAAATTTCCAGATTCCCAAAGATGAGAGCTTTGTTAATGTGCGTTTTCTTTTAAAGTGCCTCTGAAACACAATAATATAATCGCCTTCTGTGATCCTGCAGTGTCCAGCCTTTCTTGAAACACCTAACCTATTTGAACCTTGCAGCCTGATCCACAACCTAGGCCCTCTCGGCTTTCCTGATTTAGATACAAGTGCTGTTAATAATAGTATGTACTAACATGAGCATAGTCCGGTACCTTGTATTCTGTCTGTGCACGAAGAGCACATGCAGTCTTATCCCTTCTCCTGCCTTCCCTATGTAACTACAGTGCTCAGACATTACAAGTGACAATAGCTACTGAGAAAGTTCACAGACTTTTGATTCTGCCAGACATTTTTGGAAGAACCTCAAACCATAACATATTTTTGTGAATTCAGAGTTATATTGTGTAATATGAGAACTAAGTACTAATGACTGCATTTTAAATAACCAATTGCCATTTTAAAGCAAGTGTTACATGTTCACTGGTAAATTTTCTTAAGCTGGAAAAAGATACTGATTTCACTTCAGCCCTCGAGTCTTTTGTTGGCGTAATTACAGTCATAATGCAATATGTGTTACACAAAGGTCCAAAACTGCATCAAACTTTATCCCCATGTCATAAGTACTCTTGTGACACTGGACTGTCTGCGTCTTCACATTATGTGACCTCACAAATGTTAAAACTGAAAATGTTACTGCCTCAATGCAAACTTTCTTGTAAATATTCAAAGATAATTGTTAAACCATTGTCAAATATATTTTCAGTCAGAGTATTTATAAGTATATGCTAGGCTAATTCTTCAGGTCTGAAGTCACGGATTTAATGCACAGCAAAATCTGCAGCCCCGTTAACACTACTGCTCTTCCGCTTATCATTGGCTCAAGTAACATCACACTGAATGTATGGAACAGAGCTACCACTAACTTGAACGCACTAAAGAAGTAATCTGAAACAAGAGCCTCAGAAAGAGAATAGAACCCTTTTCAAAATAATAATGAGGCATATTTCCCAAACCCAGGAATTTTACCTACTGTTCCTGTTCAAAGAAAAATGTGCTACCATTTTAGAGGTCTAATTTTTCAACAGTATGGTAGTGACAGAAATACTGATCATGACACAAAAGTTAAATTATTCTGCTCTAAACAGATTTTAAGATTATTGTTTATTTAACATTAATTGAATTCACAAAAACAATAACTTATTTCTGGAATTTGTCTCTGAATAATATTTGCAACTATCTTATTCTACTTAATTTTTAATATATTTTACTTATCATGAACTTTATAAAAATTATTATTGAACCACTGTTATAGAAGTGCTTCTCAATGATTACTTTCACTGTCATGTTCAGAATACCGACATCACACTGGACTAATCAAACACGCATGAACACCCACTGTATACCTTTTCAAAACAATAAGAGATATATTTCACAGTAATTGAACCTACTGTTCCTGTTCAGAGAGAAATTGTGCTATCCTTCAGAGGTCTAAATTTTGACATGGCAGTGACAGAAATAAACATTTTTAAAGCTGATTTTTTTTTTGAATTCTAAAATATTGGCACTTCAGTGATACATACATTTGTTGTTTGCTGTATTGTTAATAAACATAACTTGTGTTTTTCATTTTAAATTTATTTTTTTACACTTTAAATCCTAAAAAACATTAGATATACCTATGTAATATTTGAAAAGAATGTTACAAAAATTATATATTTTTAAGTATATGTTTTTAACTTATAAAATAACTATGGCAACTATAAAAAAGTAAGTCATGAAGTAATCTGAGAAAGTTATTCAGCTATTTTCATCCTTAGCATATTCAATTGTTTGAATGTACTTGATTTTAACAACTTTTTCAATAAAAGACACCAGTCTGATTTATTATATATTCACAGCCATATCAACAAAAACCAACTGACAGTCAGACAAATGTCACTCAGCTGTTACCACCGTACACTGATGCGGTCTCCATCTTCAACAGAATAAAAGGAGAGATCTTGCAAATATTTATCTAATGGAAATTCAACTTCAGGGGCCTGAAAGGAAGAAACAAAGGTTCATTGGACATTACAGCCAGATCAGATGTACATGCAAGGGATTATTGCACTGCACAGAAATGGTAAGTGAATGTAAAATATTGTAAGTTTTAAAGTTTTTACAGTTGACTGTCAATTCTTGCTTATTGTTTGATTTTATTGTTTGGTGCTGAAACATTGGCATGCCATGGGCTGAGCTGTCAGTATTTTGTAGAAATTAGCAGTCCCCAGCCTGACTGACATCAGCCCTGATTCTCAGTTTTTCAGTAAATGACATGCAGTATTACCAGGACGAAGGTGGCAACAATGAAACTGCCAGTTACAATACACAGAATGTAAATTTTCTATCCTCTCATCACCCATTTCTATTAATATGGGTATGAAGGACAAGACCTGCTATAAGCCACTTACTTTAGCAGTGGAGACTGCTCAATTCTGAACAACTGTAGTAATCGAACAGCAACTGGAATGAGCAGTGAGATCTCTGGATAATTAATTGGGTTGTCAGTACTTCAGTATCTGAACTGTTACAACAATTAGTTGCAACACAAGAGTCGTGTGTATAGTGACTAGACTACAGACTGTCCTGAGGCCTACCCAATGCCCTCTTCAGTCAGTAATGGGGGTTCTGTGCTTTGGCGGGGGTTAAACTGGTAAGGCATGAAGTTACACTCATCCCCATCTACTGCCAAGCTGTACCGTGCTTCCCCTATATGCCTTCATGGCATGAAAAGAAACTACTTTTTCTTTCACAAAAGAAATGACTCTTAGAGCTTAAGAGTATTAATAAGGGTAGGCCTATTTTGAATTTACTGGAACTGTTCATTAATTTATGATAGGTAACTCAAGAACTGGTCCCAGTGGCCACATGGTCTAAGGCATAGGTCTGTGGCTAATTGTCTGCTGAGATTGTGGGTTCAAATCCTGCCTGGAGCATGGACATCGGTGTCTTGTGAGTGTTATGTGCTGTCAGGCAGAGGTATCTGCGACGAGCTGATCACTTGTCCAGAGGAGTCCTACTGACTGCAGTGTGTTGTGAGCAATCTAGCAACCTCATGAAAGAGGAGGCCATAGTCTGCGTTGGGCTGCAGGGGGAATATGTATGTAAATAAAACTCAAGATCTAGTCCAAGTAAGCGACAATGTTTTTGCATGCTGTAAAGATAAGTTCCTGACCATAAATATAATTTGGGCATCAGTAGCAGTAGTTTTCCTTCCATACTCTGACAACCAATGCACCATAAAAATGTGTATCGTCCAAAAATAAAAATAACCTCACAAATTATTGTTTGTACTTTTACTTCTTTACTGAGACAAGAGCACAGCAGTGGCTGATATTAAGCTAGTCATTTATGCAAACTAACCATACAGTCAGGACAACAATGAAGTGGCTTGGGGTATGATTATTGTGGGTCTCCTTACCAGCTGTTGGAGCACTCTGTTTAATTGCAGGTGGTATTTTGCACATAATTATGATTTGATGCTGATATATGAGTGCTCTCACAAATTACAGGACTGTAGCATATAACTCAAATACTGTTCACCTAACCCGCTACATCTTAACTTTAATACCAGTCAAGGTCTTGACCTTATATATAATTTATATACACATGTTTTAATAACCTCTCTAACCTTTGAGCTGATATATGCTAGTTTAGGGACTTCAGTCCCTGTGTTAAACAGTCGCTGGGCCAAGCCAATCACTTTCTGGACCTGCATGGATGGTGGTAACTTTTTTTGATATAATTTACCATCATGTTCTGGACTGAAAAACTCGAGAGCTGAAAACAACTGTTAAGGAAATTACTGGTTTATTAAAGGAGAGAACAGTATTAAAATATATGTGGTGTATGAACTTTTGAAAGGATACTTAACAGTTTTTTGTTTAATGTTACTTTTTGGGCTGTGTATTCCTCTTCTGCTGGTGCGCCATACTCTGTAAAACAGTGGAAGATGCTTACATCTGAGTTTCCATAAGGCAGAAACAGTAGAATGAACCAACAAACCACCTAATCCCACTGAGCATAGCCATTGAGAAGCAATACTTATTCAGCTGGTCAAAAAATCCCTTGCAAATTTTTTAATCTGAAGGTCCATTACAATGTTCAAAACAGCCCACCATTGTTTCCTATTCTAAACCTACTAAATCAAACCCACAATCTCCCATTCTAATCTTTTAAGACTTATTTTAATATCCTCCCATCTGTAGCTGGGTTTTACAAGTGTTCTCTTTTCTTAAGGATTTCTGACCACAACTTGTCTGCATTTCTGTCTTCTCCCATGTGCTTAATATGCCTTGTTCATGCCATCTAATATTTTGTGAGGATTATACACAGTTTGAAGCTCATTATGCAGTTCTCTCCAATCTCCTGTTACCTCCTTCCTCACAGGTCCAAATATTCTCCACTGCATTTCGCTCTCAAAGACCCCCTGTGCATGTTCTTCCAGTAATTTAAGAACCAAGTTTCTTATGTAGTCTACACAACAGCTAGAACTATAATTACACACATTTCAATATTTATGTTTTTAGGTAGCGGATACTACTGCAAAAGATTCTGTGAATGGAAGATAGCATTCTCTGAATTTACCATAAATTTCTTTGTGAATGCATTTTAACTTTTAGATAACTCTCATATATTTAAACTGTCATATTTTCCAAAGGATTTATCAGATCTTTATGTTATGATGAACCAAACCGATCATAACTTGTATGGTCATAAGAAATAACACTTACTATCAAGAAGCAGGGCATATCGAGGATGAGTTTGAACAAACATATCCAAGACAGGTTTATGGTTTATGATATCCAATGGTTTGGCCACTGCTGCCCATTGTACACCATATTTCTTCAAATAATCGATTTCAGCTCCCTTGCGTTCATCACTAGTAATCACAATTCCATTCAAGTTCTATTCAGAAAGTGAAAAAGAATTACTTTAGTGAGTCACTAAATGGTAGTCAGGAAGTTTTATACAAAAATAGTGTATACTGTCACAAAATTAAGGAAATCTAAATCAGGTACATATAAAAATAAGCAACAGTATCCTAATTTTCATCTAGTTCATCAAACTAAAGCTAAAGATGAAACTGAAAATTATAAATAATTTCATCCAAACAAAGGGGGGAAAGAAAATGCTATGTTTCTTCTACCTTAATCATGTGTAGTGCAAGCAATAGAGCTTTCCTTGTCCAATGATAAAATGTGTATACTGTTTGTATTGCAACACAGTGTATTTCAAAATACTCAGGAACAAATACCATACATTCATAACACATTTGATTTCTGGGAAAATTAGCAGCTGTAACTCTGTTCAGCAGTGAGGTGTCTTGAGGAAGTGAGGTGATAACTGCTGTACTGTATCAAGCACTTTGAAAATATATAATTAAACTACATGAGTGACCTAATTTTTCTCTACATTTTACAGCATTAAGTTTCTTATTACAAGTATTTTAAAATTTTGCACACTGAACTAAATATGTAACTAACTCTACCCTCAGCACTGCCTCTCAAAATGCACTTAAATTATATATAATTTGGCAACTAATTATCATAGTCTACCATACAGAAGAAATGAGGCGTACAAGAATAGTGTTCTTGTATGATACACTGGAAACTTTGCAACTTTAATACTGTTGGCTAATGTGACTCAGTCTGTATTTATTTTCAGTAGTCATGTGCTCACTGTTGGTAATGAATAAGTGAAACACAAAAATTCGCTGTGAAATATCTGCACAAGACAGAGAGCTTGAGTTGGGGAAGTGGGTACGGACTAATATGACATTTCATATCGACATATTAAGCACACAGAATTAATTCTCTTCACCTTCATATTACCAATCCTTGCTATTATAAGTTGCCTAGAGGTTTCTGCACTTTCCTGTTGGAGCACAGGATTCTCACGGAACCTCAGGTCTTCCAGGTGAAGCAACTTATTTAGCTCATTAATGGACTCCCACTGACAAAGAAAACACAGAACACTATCATAATTAAGTCAGACATGAGTATGACTGTGATTACCCCACAGTCATTATGAAGACCTAATGCATGCAAGCTGCTGCTTATTTTCATTATTCATTAATTATGTTTACTATGCAAAGAATGATGCAGAGGGTGGACAGGAATGGTTCCAGTGCTTTTAAATTTTGGCAATAGATGAAAGGTGATCATTTTACTCCTAGGAAACAGTATGTTAAATATCTGGCAGTATCTATCATTGAACACAGTAGGCAGTAACACACATGGCACAATGTTCAATTGCTCGATTTCCCAAATGGGCAGTAAGACAAATGATCGCAATAAAGCATTTACATTTGATGATTATATTTTTGTTCTTTTGAATTATTGTTTGATATTAAATACCAATACTTATTCTCATGTAACAACTAAAAGAACTTGGGTCTGGTTGCAGCTCATTCTCTTTCTTTTTCTTCATCATCATCATCATCTACAGCATATAAGCCATACAGGCTTGATCCATTATCATGGATGCTCATTCCTCCACCTTCTCCTTTGTCCTGCATTTCTTATGCCCGCTGGAATGTATTTATACACTAACTTGGGAATGTGGTTACTGTTCATTCTTAATGCCACAGTGTTGTCTCCCCCTTGTGGTGAGGTGGCTTGCATATGCTAATGACACTGAGAGCCATGCCAACAGTAGCGCAGCTGCTGGGAGGGCCTCCCTTGCTAGACAGGTTGAAGGGTAGGTGTAAGACAAACAGTAAACCCTGCAAGTCTAGAGGTGGCAACCCCACCACTAGACCTACCCTGCACAGCACTTGTAACGTAGACAGGGGACATCTGGTTTACTGCAGTCCTTGTGGGAAAGGCTGGGAAGTTACTTAATTCAGACAAATATTATAGAGCTACTACATCCTGTTGTGAAATGTTTTAAATATCTGGGTAGCATGTTAACAGAAGATGGAAGGTGTACGTGGGAAATTAAATCCAGAATTGCCATGGCAAAAGCTGCATTTAGCAAGAAGATGAATCTTTTTACCAGCAAACTGAACGTAAATTTGAGGAAGAAACTAATGAAATGCTAGGTTTGGAGCATAGCTCTGTATGGTGTTGAAACTTGGACGCTCCGGGCAACAGATCAGAAACATCTAGAAAGTTTCGAAATGTGGTGCTGGAGAAGGATGGAGAAGATAAGTTGGACCGATCATGTGAGAAATGAAGAAGTGTTACTTAAAGTCAATAAGCAGAGGAATATCCTATATGAAATAAGAAAACGGAAGGCTAACTGGATTGGTCACATCTTACGTAGAAACTGCCTTCTAACACAAGTTATTGAAGGAAAGATAAAGGGACAGATAGAAGTGACAAGAAGACGAAGAAGGCGTAAGAAGTTACTGGATGACCTTAAGACAGTAGAGGATACTGTGAATTGATGGAGGAAGCTCTAGATCGCACTGTGTGGAGGAATCATTTTGGAAGAGGCTTTGGACCTGTCGCTTGACAGATTACTGATGATGATGACTACATCCTGTACATTAAGATGGACGAACAACATCAGAGTATATGCAAATATGAACTGTATAAAAATGTTACAATGTACTAACATCTTCTAAAAAAAATGTAAAGAAAAGTTATAAATAAGATAACCTGAGTATTACTGTAACATTTATGACAACTTACATTGTGGATAGTATTTTCTGAGAGATTAAGCCACTTCAGTGCAGAAAATAATCTTGTTTTTTGGTCAGGCTGACAAACAGGAAAATAAACCTCACTCACACCCACATGGCATACATTTAAATGCTCCAAACTGAAACACCAATTAAAATGTATTACTTAAATCATTTATCAAGGCAACTGCAATGAAGAGGGAATACGTAATCTGCCATTATATAGATACAAAGACACATGATGGAAACATAATAAAATTGTGTCTTGTCTGAGTAACTGTAAACTTCAGAATGCAATTGGGTGATGTAAAATCAGGGGAGAAATTTCCCCATTGAATGGCTACATTACAGATACTGTAATAATTATCATGATATACACAGTAATGGGCCTTACTGCTGGATCCTGAATCTTGTACTGCAGGCAGAGAAGATTACTCCATTTTTAACACTAAATGCCCAGGATGTCTGGCCTAGTGTTTTGTATTCCAGGGCCACTTTTTGTGTTCTGTCTGTGTTCATTATGTATATGTACTGTAGCATATTATTTTAAAACTCTTCACTTTTAAATAACTCTGTGGAGCTGAGATATTTTTGAGAAGAGAACAGTTGCTTGGCTAGTCAATAAATTCCTCACATTTTTCTTTGTGGGACCAGAAAATTCATTACATTGTTCACAACAACCTGCCACTTGTCTGTAACCTAAGTAAGATAAATCCAAATTCAGTACAACATGAACTGCACAAAACATTATTTCTCTGCATTATATTATAATATTATCCTTCCAATTATGCCTCAGTCTTAAAGGTGGTACTTTCCCTTGAGGTTTTGGAACTAGAATTTTGTATATATAGTGAAACTCTGTTAACCCTGGACATTACCCGCAATTGAAATGACACCATCACTACCTGGAGGTACCACCACCACCACTCCCTCCAAAAAAAATACTTTAGACACTTGGGACAAACATTTTATTCCCAACTGAAACATAATTAAAGTGAGTAAGTGGTGTGTTAAGACATAATTACGCCATGAATAAAATTATTCCATACAGGACTAACACACATTCTTTTGATGGTTTAAACAAATTAATTTTTTGCACCTGCCACATTTTGTTCTCCTTTTTCTGTCTAGCAGTCTGGGACCAATTAACAATCCCTGTTGATGATACCTAAGTAACTTCTGGTTTTTCAGGTTGTGCAGGATCATGGAGTTCATGAGGTAATTTTGGACCACCTAAACACGTGCGGCATGATAACATACAAAGCCAGTTTCTTAAAAAATGATTGTCTCTTCTTGATGGGTTCTCATTCCATCATTTTTGATCCATTCAAAAGAACCAGAGAACTGACAACAATCATATCTAACATACTGCAAACGACCGAAGCGGCAAGTGTTGTTTCTCAAGGGCATGAGTAGGTATGGCATAACTGGTCTAATGTGTCCATGCCACCTTTTGTTTTATTAGGTGATGACAGTGGTTGCTGAATGTTTATACTTTCTTCACCAGTCTCATCATTCTCATCTTACAATCAGGAATAACACTATCTTGTTCACTCAAACTGACTCGCTTGCACTGGACTGTCCCCAATTTTGTAAATTCCCTCTAAGTCTGATTCTAATTTTTACCCTTTCTGCATTTTTTTTAGAAGCCATCATATAAAATTAATTCAATCAGAGGAAGAAAACAAATTGAGATATTACTATGTGCAAGAACTGCCACATAACATAAATGTACGTAGGCTGATTGAAAAGTTTCAAGACTGCCTCTATTTCTCCTTCCCGGTGTTAGACGTGGCAACACTGCACTAGGGATTGTGAAAGTCATACATTGACGTGTCTGAACCTGTAGTTGGACAGATGTGGCCTTGAGGATTTGGTCACAGCGAGTGGAAACACCTAGTACATTTTGTCATGGCGGATGAGGAAGATGTCTGTGTGAAAATACGGCAGAGGTGTGTGATTGATTGTGACGTGCGACGAATCATGGATTCATCATGACCCGTTGTCAAAACAACAGTCAAGTGTGTGGAAACACTCAAATTCGCCACCACCCAAAAAATTCTGTTCATCTCTCTCGGCGGGTAAAGTCATGCTTCTGCTGTTCTTTGATGGGCACGGGACGATC
>Ga0123354_10005246_pt1 | contig 18764 bp, 9 predicted proteins | sample TergutLab28metaG_2_FD_97872 | JGI IMG/M metagenome (GOLD analysis project Ga0123354, IMG submission 97872) | Labiotermes labralis P4 segment gut microbial communities from Petit-Saut dam, French Guiana - Lab288 P4 | ecosystem: Host-associated > Arthropoda: Insects > Digestive system > Gut ...
CTTATTGATTACCAAATACATATTAAAACTGGCAGGAATATGTGGTTTCTATAATGTTAATATCTGTACTTAACATGTAATTAACGTATGAGTGACATAAAGCCATTAAATTGAACTACATAAGCACTCGCATTAACGCCGAGGTGGTCCTTAGGGCTCCAAACACTTTACATGGCGCTCCGAACTCCCGTACAAGCAACTAACAATTACACAGGCACGATTAACACTGCATTCCACTCTCAAGGTCATCAACGCTGTCGCGCGACGCATCAGCTGTGCAGGTTGCAGTATATGGAACCGCAAGAAGCCCCCATTTTTCTCAGGCCATTATCTCCGTAACCGTTCCACTTTGGATATAGGTGTTTTGGGTTATATCGGTATACTTTAACATGAGGAACACTCTCCCGAAGTCTGGCACATTCCTCCTGGGACAGCCTGTATATGCAATAAATAAAATAAATAAATATATATATACATGCTTTATAATTAAAACTAGTAAATCTTTATTAATAATATTAGACCGCGCACAAGGAGACTGCCTGACGAATACTGACGGCTGTGGATACTAGAAGAAAGCTTCAACGGTCCAACCCTGCCACACATGGTACCACATAACGTAATGAAACCTACTACGACCAGCTACGATAATGTATTGAAATATAACCCAGCTTTCCTTGACCGAATAAACCTAACCGAACCCAATAAAAATAATTAATTTTTGCGTCAGCATTAATGCTAACATTGTATTCAGGGGTCAATACATTTGCAGTGTTGTTAATATAGACCTATATTCATAATATAACGTCCATGCTGCTTCGATTAGCAATTAGTGTCGGATGTCAGAGGGTTTCCATCGCACATGAATTGTAAGATTTACGGTGGCGAAAACGGGCTGGGGTTATACGGCCAGGGTTGCGTTGTGGACGCTACCGCTGTGCTTCAAGCCAGCAGCTAATATCAGGTAATTACGGGCACACCAACGTTTCGTAACCGACAACTACGTACGTACGTAACAGATTTTCAATGAACACGTTCCAATGTGACATCCAGTGTTTGCCGAAATGTGCCAAGACACTCCGTATGGTCTCAGTGGAATCAAACGTAATTCAGTACCCTTGTGGGCAAAGGTAAAGTTACCCTAGAACAGGCCACGAAGGGAGTAGAGATATAGCTCTACTCTTTCCTTAACCTCGGCGCTAGATGGCGGTGGGTGGTCAACGCCACGCCCCGGCCGCTTGTTGGTACAACTTTTAACCGTGACAGATGGCAGGGTGGCAGGATATATATACAGTATTTTATAGCGGCATGTGCTCTCATAACGCCTTCCAAAAAAAAAATATATACAAAGCGATAGCATGCAGGCTACAGCTGTTTTGTCGTCTTGCTGTAGTAACGTACAAACTAGCCTCGCAAATATCTGAGCGTCTCCAAGATGGGACAGGTCGAACATAATTTTCGTACAGTAAGTTATGAGGTAACTGCAAATGGAATTATAATTGCTTACTTCATCAGTTGCCAAAAATAATTCGACTTGTAAAACTTTCGAAGATCTGTTCGTGATAAACAAAACGGAAGAGGTTTGCAGAACTTGCACATCCACTGCTATTGCAGTAATATTATGACTTATTTGCAGCTATTATCACAACACATATCTTTATGAATAATAAGAGTATGAAAGTAACACATTACCAGCTGTTTTCGTCCAACCAATTTTCTTCCCAAATCAACCAATGCGTACCGCATAGTTTTTTTTTTTTACCCTGGCGCAACAGCCCTAGTGGGTCAGGGCCTCCTCATTATCGTGTATTCACAATCACACTCGGTAGGACTCCTCTGGATAAGAGATCAACGCAACGCAGAGACCTCTACCTGACAACACACAACACTCACAAGACACATTCATGCCCCCGGCGGGATTCGAACCCACAATCCCAGCAAGCGAGCGGCCGCAGACCCACGCTTTAGATCGCGGGGCCCCTGGGATTGGCAATATTTAGCTGTTACAAGACGTAAGTACCTAGCAAGACGCAGACGGCACACTTGTCTCTGACTGAGGAAGCGTAGTACCAATGTACATTCAGTCGCCCGCATGATCAGAACAATGCGGGACCCACAGCAATAAGAGTATGGGGCGGAAACCCCACCATGTCAATGTCAAGAGAATGTTTGCTTCAAAAAGGTAGTGGGGGGAATTTCTACTATTCTGGGTCATTCGCGTTGCCACATTCCTCTCCCACCTTTCCTCGTACCAATCATCCAAATCCTGGGCGATACCTCTTTTCGCCCTACGCTTTCTCAGTCTAGCCCAAGCCTTCAGACATGAATCCCTGCAGTATCAAGCAAGCAAGCAAGCAGGAGGGGAGGGAGGGAGAGAGAGACAAAGAGGTAATATAAAGAAGGAAGAAATGGGTGAAACGAAAACTATCTGGGGGAGGAAACAGCTGCAGAATCATCCCCTTCACATCGCTTCCTCCCCCACACCTCAGCCTCTTTCTACACCCATGCAACAGACAGCCAGCAATGTAATACAATAGGTATTCAGTACAAAGCCACCATGCAGCTATGCGTGTGTGTGTGTGTGTGTGTGTGTATATGTATATATTAAACATAAGTAAACTTGGAAAGAATTAAAATAGGCCAAATTATATCTACAAATCTATCGCCACTCACATCATCGGGACAACGTAACTGCCCCTCATGGGCGTCCCAACCTCGGAAGTCGGTTACACTCCTGCCATGTCCAGGAGGGAGGACCACGAAGTCCACAAGGGCAGTGGATTAAAAAAAATAAAAATATCTACATATCAAAACAACAAAAGAAAGCAAAATAAAAGCCAATCCACCCTCATAAGAAATAGTCTGAGCCAAAGCACGAAGACCATCTAATAAGGAATAATCACAATTAGAAGACCACCCAGCAATTATAACAGTATATACATTAAAAATAATAAACCCAATTCAAAAGAAATAAACCACTCAAATAAGGAATTAACAACCAAACTAATAAAGAAAGAAAAAATACGAGAAAAATAATATACCAAATAATTAGAAATCAAAGGAAATTATTGCTCCCTAGTAAACAACTTAATACCATCTCTAAAAGGCTGAAAAATACCAAGGAATCATCCCCATCACATTGCTTCCCCACCTACACTTCAGCCTCTTTCTACACCCATGCAACAGACAGTCGGCAATGTAATACAATAGGTATTCAGTACAAAGCCACCATGCAGCTATGTGTATATATATATATATATATATATATACAAAATTAAACATAAGTAAACTTGGAAAGAATAAAAATAAGCCCAATTATATCTACATATCAAAACAACAAAGGAAAGCAAAATAAAAGCCAATCTACCCTCATAAGAAATAGTCTGAGCCAAAGCATGAAGACCATCTAATAAGGAATAATCACAATTAGAAGACCACCCAGCAATTATAACAGTATAAACATTAAAAATAATAAACCCAATTCAAAAGAAATGAAACCATTCAAATAAGGAATTAACAACCAAACAAATAAAAACAAAAAATACGAGAAAAATAATAAATCAAATAATTAGAAATCAAAGGAAAATTTTGCTCCCTAGTAAACAACTTAATACCATCTCTAAAAGGCTGAAAAATACCAACAAATCCAACCTTATTAGGACCCCTGCGAATATGAATATAGCCCAAAAACCTTACGCTCTAACAAGCCATATATATATATATATATAGCACGGCACATCGTGCACACAAAATAGCTTCAATAAAGAACAATGTGAATCAATTCGTGAACTGTTCTAAAAGATCATGGTGCCTGTGGATTCTCCGAAAGCATCCACCATTAAGTGCTCGTGGGAGCGGGGGGTGGGGGGATGCGGATATTTAAAAATGGTAAATGCCAGAAATTGCTACGTTGCTCAGTTATCGACCACAAGAAACAGATACATTCTGACTTCCGAAGCAACAACCTTCCCGCACACGTTTGTTGTTATTTTAACCAGAACGCAGCGCAACATACAACCACCTTGGTTCTGGTCTCCTTCTTCACTGACCGTATGCCACATTGCCGGTAAATATTTGGTACATTCTACAACATCCATTCTACAAAATACCCCCCATATGATCCGGCTACATTCATGAACAACGAAAGTACAAAAACCATTCATATAACGACACACTGTTGCATTTTCTTAACGTCCTGTTCTTCATACGGTGACTTAAAATTTCCTTCAAATCCACTTCATTTCTCTAGCGCACCAAGCTGTCAGGTTTAACACGCTTGCTTCACATGCAGGGGGTCTTGGACTAGAATCTTCGTCCAAAAAGCGAATGCAGGGTTCTTCATTTACTTAACAAACATCGTTTCTCTTTCCCTGTCGGCTCGCTTATCGTACAAAACTTGGCCCAACCACAGCATCGCATAAGCTCGCGTCACCTGCAGTACGAAATACAACAAAACCGCCGCTTCTGCATACGGTACGATGCACGAATTCTAGAACGCAGATCGTGAAGCAAGATAATACTACAATTGTAACCCGGCACTTTCACGGTTTGCATGTAGAAACACACCCTTAAGTGGAGAAATTTTGTCGTCACGGAGTGGACACTTGAGACGGCGTGAGAAACGGCGAGCGATATCTGTCACACACAATAAGGATCCCGTACTTTTACACGAAGCCTGTTGTCGTCTTCCTCATCTCTTTTATACATAATCGGTCGTCCACGGCTGCTTCCACAAACACCTTTCCCAAATTATCTTCTTAATCATCCCTCTGCATTCGACACTATAGTACAGGGCTGGCGAACATTTTTGAGGGCGCGTGCCCAAATTTCGAAGAAATACTTTGAATTCTGAAGAGCAAACTAGGGTCTTGGAATCTCCCACAATTATTAATAATTACTGTATCATTAATATAATTATAATTATATAATTAATGCCTATTATATTTATTATATTTCTAATAAAGGCCTCCTCGGGAATCCGATAAGGAAGATGTGGAAGTAACTGGGGACCACTGCTGCTGCTTTATGTTTGAAAAGAAGACAGTAAAACGTGCTGTCCAATGTCAGGTATTCGCCCAGTCACCGCCAGGCCGGCGCCCCAGTGATAAATTTCGAGTCGAAACTTCTCACCGCTCCCGATTTGTGTAAAAATCCTTCACTCGCCGTAATATTTAGTACCAACGGTACTGCGCGGTCAGATACACTAGTCGGGCGGACGAAATGAAAATTTGGGACAGCGGTGAATGCCGTGTGACAATGAAGTTTACCGCTTGCCATAGGTTCATCAGCCCTGCCGTGGAGTAGGAAACCGTTATTAACCCTTTAAAGACGAAACGTGTCTGAATGATGTAAGGACTCAGTCCGTACCGCGCTGTAAACACCCTCCACCTCAGTTCTGTTAAAATCTATACGGAAAAAATTCGGTTTATTCTGAGATCCATAAAGAACACCTAAACGTATTTTGAGCACCAAGAAGAATTTTTGATTGTCAAACCTGGAGGCACGTAAAGTATGCGGTACGCTTTAAAATGTTACATATCCTAGGAAATAAACACAGCTCGAATTTATGGAGTACAAGACAGAAGTAACAAACTCACTAAGCGGGCCTGCTGGATACGTTCTAGTCAACCTCTAAATCAGGAGCCTGAGAACAAAAATTACGCAAGGCAGCTAGAGGAAAGAGATGCTGTTGCTGACGGGGGATCAGGAGTCAGGTCAACGAGAAGAGTGGGTCGGTCGCAAGCCTTAACCCTGTTGGTATGCGTAATGACCTAAGCTTTTTGTATGCAAATCAGAAGGTAAGAGGGCTCATGGGTAGGGTGGGCGTAATTTAGGATTACACGATTATAAGAGTCAGCCATTAGGAGGAAAGAAAGAAAGAAGTTTGGGGGGGGGGGGCAGTTACGTGATGTGAAAGAGACATAAAAATTGGCCCAAAAGCCGAACAGTACATAAAAGGTGGCAACAACTTACAATCGATAATCATCATATTACGTATGAACAGTATGACTTCTGGGAAACGCGTCTGTTAAATAACCGAGATCGAGAGATCAATTGGATACGTGCACTGCACTGACCGGTCTAATAGGGAATTAAAAGGTTCAGGGGTTTGTGAAGCGGAAATGCAGCAGCAACATCCGGAGATGTAGGCAGAGTAAATTAGTATTGCTAACGCACGTAAGTTCAAATGACGGTCTTCTGGATTTTTACACAGTATAGAATGATACACTTGTTCTGACGTTTCGGAAGACCGTGCTGTCGCCACCTTCTGAGTGACAATTTGGTTCACGTTGATGTGGGATCATCCTGTACAAACGTCTACTACACGACGTAAAAACCCAAAAGCTCTGCAGCTCGGCAACATCCACCGCAAAAATCTGAAAACTCATAACTATTCTACTCGAAACAGCGAGTTCTGAATACATTAACCAAATTGGCAACTGGTTAGGTGCCAGGGCTAATTTTATAAGCGCCTAAACAAGGAACGCTGTGCAAAATTGAAGTGCGGGTAGCATTAACTGGTATACTGTCACATATAGCATTAATTACAGATAGAAATATTTATAAAATCTGCTTAAAACAACTTTGCGTAGTTTATTTACATCTCGCTGTAAAACACGGTGATCAAATTGACATTCAACAGAAATACTTCCGTAACTGACATCAGGTTTCAGAAGCAGCACCACTCATCGCAAATGTAAAGTTCGTATTATGCAGGAAAGTGGTGTAGGAGGAAACCATTAAATTGAAGGCAAAAACTCATTCATGATTTCACACGATAAATGTACACCCACATCGACTGCAGTCTCTCTCTCTCTCACACACAAACGAACTTGAACTCAGCAGCGTGTATTCATGAGAACAGAGCGAGAAGGCGGTAAGAAAAGGAAGGAGAGAAACAACAAAGAACTACTTTTTACTACTTGTTCCAGTCTTGAAAAGTTTCAAGAAAAGCAACTTGGAAGATGGAAACTTTCATACCTGGAAAGAATGCGTAGGTGCAGCAAACGAGACACTGGCACTTACCGTCAAAACACACCAGCAAATAAACGACAATCACTGGCACGTACCGTCAAAACACCAGAAAATAAAGGAAACCCAGGAGCACGTACCGTCAAAAAACACCAGGTAATAAACGACAGTCAGGAGCACGTACCGTTAAAACACACCAGCTGGTATACAGTAGCGATGACGGAACAAGCAGTTTCCTCTTCCTCTCAGTCACACTGAAGTAGCTTTGCATGCCGCGTTGCCTCATTCCCCATTGCGTACCTCGTTCGGCTACAGGAGGGCCGAACAAAAACAAAGATAAGATATCCGCCACGACACCACAACACAATTCACATTCACCTCTATGGAGGAGGGGTCCAAATGGTGAGTGTAACAAGGTCACTTCCCATCTTCGTGTCGTAACGTGTTATCTTGTAGCTTTAACCAATTAACGAACTCCATCTAGTAAAGACCTTGGTAACAGCCCACCGGTCGCTCATTTCTTCAACGAGTTCCTTGTATTTTACGGAAACTGACAGTTCATTCCCGTCTTCACAAGTCTCCACTGGACTCCACTTTGAGCCAGAAGGCTGAAGTTCACACCCTCACCCATTATCCACTTTTAACTGCCACTTACGGCTCGATATTCCAAGTGGCCCCACCTTCCCATCGGTAATCCGATTAAAAAATTCGTTTGCATCTGTTACCCCTCACATGCGCTCTACAAAACCGCCCCATCTCTTCCTATGAATTACTTCGTTATTCACTTTAGTCCAGCCTCCTCTTACTTCCTTTGAAATGTATTCTTGGTTAATTGTGAAACGAATCACGACACGAAGCACATAAAACCTGTAAGTAACTGAACAACCTGCTAACTCCGTTTCCTTGCGCAGCAAACAGTTCTTCATTTGGACAAAACAATCCTTCGCTTTATGCAATTATACGTTATAAACGTCACCTCAAATTGATCGCATCCCGAGCCACAGCCCATATTAATTATCCACTTAGTAAGTTCATGAAAGTGCACGTACATAAGCACGCGCGTTCTTCGTCGATTCTGAAAGCAAATTCGTTTCAGAGTTTATAAGCTCATCAGTGACAACGGGTGTGAGGGTCCATATCCAATTTAATACTCACTAATAATCAAAGTAAAATTTACACGAGGATGGTCGATCAAGAATACAAAATACAAAAAGAAATAAACCCGATTACGTCTGTGGACACGATGTCGCGAATCGTGCAAGTTTAGAAGACTAGACTAGATCAGACTAGTCTTACGACTAGACAATGTACAGGTAGTACAACGGTCGTAGTTTCTTACTGCGTCTCATCCCCGTTATTTTAGTATAATATACAAACAAAACAATCCGTCAACACAACAGTTTATTATAGTAATTCAAAAAGTTACAATTTCGGTTCTAGGAGACAGCAATTATCATATCAGGCTTCACGTTTCATAAATACAGCACAAACATGCAGCTCTTTAGATTAGTATAATAAAGCGTTTTGTATTGCCGGATTGTTTTTACTGTTGCGAGTCGCAGTTTCCGTAAAGCCGAACGCGTGGTGTCCTTCACTTGGTCCACTCTACTTCTGAATAGTGGAGCCAACTTCTGCTCCAAGCACGAGCGCTTTCCATTTTCTGAGTTCCTTTGTAATGCTTGAGGTCTACCGATGAACAGCTACTCCACTCACGAATTACTTCCTATGTTAGTAATTCTACCAATTCGAACTACCGACTTCTCGCTGAACAACTTACATACATTCAGCGTCTTATAAATTCTTTCCAACAGTAAAGACAGTCACGATCACGAGGATTACACGCACAGGATACTAGAAAATACGTGTATAAAGTTCAATAATTTACGTTGGCAAGGGATTATAAATGAGCATGCACAGGCAAAACAGGTCCGTAACACGTTCCTTGACGTGCTGATCAAAGAGGACGCAGAAAGTACATGTAGTTCGGACCGGTCTGCCTAAAACGTGGCTGGCCTTCATCCAGAGAAGGACAACTGCCATAAAACGCACACCGGCACAGCAGACACTAAAACAACATGCAGAGGTGATATGAAGGTAAAGAGACCTGTCATTCCACTTGCCGATATTTCAGGAATTCGGCCTTATTTCATGTCGGTAGTATCAACTCTGACAAAGAGACGGGGGGGGGGGAAGAGAATTTATCCACCCGTCTCACACACGGACTGGTTGGTTGTACTAACGTCTGTTCGTAACACCCCCACTTACGACGTGCTCTAAAATAATGGCGTCGAAGTGGATGGGGTATTGACCGTCAACAGACGAGGATCAAGAACGAAGAGCCGTAACGTATTTATCACCAGTATGCTCCTACACGGCGGGACGAAAACGACGAGGTAACTAACCCAATCTTACAAGTCTTCGGCAGAATATGAACAGGATACTTGCAGAATCCGTGTCAGACGTGTTTACCGGCTGGTACTGCCCACCTGACTGGGGTTTCTCACATGACTTCCTCAGCTCATTAGGTACTGCGCGGACTATTAATACAGAAAACTATCCAATATCAGATATCTTTCCTATCATCCCTACAATTCATCATTCACATCATGCTGTCACTCCAAGTAACGTATAGGCTTACTAACTCCAACGGCACAGTTCTAGATAAACCCACAAGTCACACAAATGGTCAGGACATTCCCCACCTTTCATGCACACTGTCCTGAGCTACTCACCGCGGAAACCCGGCTTCGATCCCGGGGCAGTCCACGTAACATTTGTGGATAAAACGACACTGAGCCATCCTGTTTGCATCATCAGTGATACATGTTCACATGATTCTTCTTTCTAGATTTTATCAAACAAAAACAATAGTGTCATTCTCCCTTATTCCGTCTGTCCGACGTTAATGAGACCAGGCACCACACTACTCAAGTGCAGAACAAAAATACTTCTTGTTACGCGTGGGTAAGCTGATGCCCACATCTCCAGAAAAGATTACGAAAATGAGCGCGAGCACCCCCCCCCCCTACCCAGTCTGGGTCATAGACATGATGTCAAAATTCCAGTCCTGTGAATGTGCCAAGGCTTCATAGCGTTGAGAAACTGTGAAACTGTAATTCTCTCTAAGCTTTAAAAAGTTCAGGACTTCAGAAAAGGACACGTGATCTAATAATGTTCCAGAAACATCGCCTCAGGTCTCATTTCGTTCTGATGGTAGACAGCCGTCACATTATCACTTCTTTGAAATTGGTTTTGAAGCGTTGCCAGGGCCAGCAAGGCAGACAGATGGCTGTGAACCAACAGCAGAAGCCTACTCGCCTGCAGAACAAGCAGTGCCAAGTGGCTTGCCTGGTAATTCAGTTTGTTGTCCATGACTTAAACCAGGGCTGGCCAACTTCAACCCACAGGGGGGCCACAAAAAGCGGAACAACCCGACCGAGGACCGCACTGTATGTACACATATCATGTGGGTAAGGGGGGGGGGGGTTGAATTAACGCAAGTCCCACTATGTACAAAAGAATGTTTATTGCTATACATTAAAGATGCCATATTACGTTCTGTAGACCTATTATATTAGGTTCGCTAAATTGTATTAATGAAACTATTCAGGTGAACGAAGACTGCATATACTTTGCCCAGAGGCCGCATGCTGACCAACCCTCGCTTAGAGTCATCAGCTTGGTCCATACATTCGGAGGACTGCGTGAGGCTGATATTTACTGTACACCTTTTGTTATTCATCAGAGTACTGCTCAGCCAAGGGACTGTGCCCAAGACAGTATACCCATGAACGATTCATTCTGCTCCACCGTTACAACTTACACGAAAGAATGTACCGCAATTTAGTCGTTACTTTCCACCGCAGACGAAATTACATTTTTTTCCATGCTTCGACACGTGTTCCACTGTTGAAGACGTATGTACTTATTTTCTGAGGAGTCGTCGTTCCAATGAATTTCGTCGTTTTTGTCATAGGCCAGACTGTTTTTCAACACATGCAGTGATTGCTTCCACCAGCACTGTCCACCTTCCTCGCTAAACAAGATGTTTCCCGTGCATATCTAATCCACTCTGCACGCTGCGTAAGATATGATTGATACCGTCCATCCGAAATGAGATTAGACTTCAAAGCCTATTCTTGCAAGCCAAAATTCTTCCTACTCCTAACCACCACGAAGGCGTCTTAAGGGACGTGAAAGTAAAGCTTCGCATTCTTAGCATCGACACAATGGCAAGGTGTGCCGTCTGCTTCATGCTCCTGTTACGCACACATGGAGGACTCCATGCCTACAGCTGACTCCAGAACTGAGACACCAGGGCCAGTCTTTGAATGATGGCGATAAGGAAAAAACCGAAGTCGCTACAGACGACGTCCGGTCGTCAGGTCAGCGGCCCGTAACGTGACAACGTTGTTTGGATCAGTTTTTAGTGAGTTTGGTTTAGACACGGGCCTCACAATTTAGACTGACGCGTTTGCTTCGGTCAGAATGTGAAATTCGCGAAAGGTATAACTTGGACCTGTTGCAGAGGAAATAACACAAGTAGGAAGGTAAGGATTATTACATAATAATCTTGACGAAATATCGTTAGGATGATAAAATGATAACATGGCGGGTCATGTGGTCCACATGGGGATTAGATATACCGTATATGTAGTATTTCAGATGGGCAATCTTCAAGCAAAATACCAACTTGCAAGACCTAGGAGCAGACGGGTAGGCAATAATAAAATTATCCTTCAACACGGTGTTGTATTGTACAACGTATTTGACTCAGGGCGGCGTCCAGTCTTGTGAAAGACCGGTGCCTTCTTAAGCAGCCGAACAACTGTCAGCGTGTTAAAAAAAATCCTGCTTTACACAGTTAAAAGTTTCATCTGAAGAAGCAAACTAGCTCTTCCCGAAACGGTGTGGTGGTATGTGTTCCGGCAACGAAAAAGGCCTGTCCTAATGACCATAGTTGACAGATTTTTAGTGAAATCATTGTCTCAGAAGAAGAAGAAGACGAAGTAGGAGGAGGAGAAGAAGAAGGAGGAGGAGAAAAAGAAGAAAAAGGAGGAGGATAAGAAGAGTTTATAGCTCGGTCAGTTGCCTTCTTAGTCATCTAGTAACAATGTCAGCGCCGCTTCAGCAAAAAAACAAACAAATATATCCGGAAGTAGGAGATGCTCTGCATACAGTAAAAAAAGTATAAATACTTTAAATGCAGCTAAAATTTAAACACCATTTGAAGGTCACACGTCATCAGAGCTGGGACAGGTTCAGACCCCAACAAAAGGACCAGGATTATAACCACGGTTGTACCTAATCGGGTGCGCGGACATTACTAGCTGGCTCTCAAGGTTGGTAAAAATTGGTTTTCAAAATTACGTCACCCTAGACAACATTCATTGAACAAGTTTATTGAAATGGGACTGCAGACCAGGGTCACCAAGCCTATTCAAAATCCTGCAGATAACACGCTTGTTTCCCAAGACAGATACAAAACAGCTCACAAAGCACTATGTTCACAAACCTCAACGTGTTTCAACCTTTACCAGCGTTTCTCAACCAACGGAACATTGTCCTGAAAATAAGTGTGTCCATTAATGTTCGATATAGCTCTAATGGAAAAAATATCCTTCTTTGGAAGAGAACAGCACTGTTTATCTTACGACGGGACGACGGCTTCTGACAAAAGACACATGTGGCACGCAGTAGGTTGGAATCACACTCTGCACCGATATAACTGTAACAAGGGGTGTACACATCGAACATGCAGTATACAGGGTTCACACCCTGAATCCAGCAGTACCGACGAGTGACACAACACGTCACAATCACTCTTACGCAACCACTGCACCTGGTCGGCAGAAAACGCCAAGCAAGGCAATCACTATGCAGGATGAACTGTACCTATGCAAACACGAATGGACTGTTTCCATACCATTCTGTGTGCCTCATCAAAACCCCACTCCGACAATCAACTACCGCACACACGACATTACTGTTCATCCGGGACATCAAGCAATCAGTTAATAACCTTAACATTTGCAGACGACACCGCAGTATTTTAAATGACAAACTCATAACGAAACGCCCAATAAATGTATTTTAAAACACTCTTAGCTTAGCAGGAACATAGGGCTAACTACTGCTGCGAAAGTTACATTTTGGCATACATGGGGTACTTAAAATCAGACCTTGGGTTCTTTACATATTTATCTGCACCTTTACGGCCTAGTGGTTACTATATGCCGCCAGGTTTAGCAATGTTGACTCTGCATATTTCCCACACACTGTATTTGTGCGTTCCGAGTAATTCTTATAATAATCAGCAATTACTACCCTATACACCTTAGCTCGCCAATCTTTTTATTGCAAAGAACCACACCCGTTATTGTGGGCTGGTTCGCGGGCCGCAAGTGTAAAAATAATAGTAAGTGGTACACCTAACCGCCTAAAGTACCGTGTAATTTCTACAGTACACAAACAATTGACAAATGTGGACGCCGGCCGTATAATACGACTTGGCTAGCCGCGGGTTGGAGACCGATGCTATTAAGCAGCATTCACCGGCTGGTCTTTCTAACAGACACATTGTGTTGCATGTGCGGTACGAACTAACTGCAGGTATCTAATTCAGTTTAATATTAGTCTTTAGAGACTTAATTTAAATGAGTATATAATTTCGTTGTCTCCAGAAATCTGCTTTGCTGTTGGAAGGTATTACTGAATAAAAGTAGATTTTTCTTCCTTTCTTTTTCAGGTTACATTCCTTTAAAACGACCGTAGAGTTTGGCTTTATTACATATTTATTACTGACCTGTTTTCACGGCGTAAGAAAACGGATAAAAACACGCTAGCATCTAATCTAAGGATGTAGCAGACGATGTATTCTAATCAGTTCTCTTTTAGTAATCTTGAATAACTGCCTTGACTATGATGGCCATGTCTTGCATTGGTAACATTTGAACACGCTACACGTTAGCTCAGGCGTGACCTAGCTCATGATTCAGGTGTGGTCACTTCACAGGGCACACACAGACAAACCGCCAGTCGTAAGACCTAAAAGAAAACAGTCCTAAACGTTTACTGGACCTCTGTCGGCATGCAATTGCCTAGGCAACTGTGTGAATTTGTGGACTCAAAAAAAAATCTTACAAGTTCATGCTCAGGTTGCAGTGCCACGACTGCATCGAAATGTATCCACAACAAAACACGCACACAATCTAACCTCCCAGGTGAACAGACAATTAATGTGGTAGCGCTATCTGAAAAACGAACCAGTTCTTTAAAGCAATCTGAAAGCGAAGCCTCGCTAATCAACGGGCGACAATGGAACTAACATCCTTCTAAATGTCTTGGACGAGGCTACATACTATTTGGGAGCCTGGGGCGTCTCCCCACAGAGATGAAAGGGCTCTACGCCAGTTTCAAGGTGAGTAACACTGGACATTCGATAGGCTGGAGAGGCTTCTATGGTCTTGCTCTTTCTTGTCATAGGTCACTCATTCATCAGAAGTCTCGTATCGGCATTACCTGTCAGGGCAGTTGCATAAGTACGAATTTAAAAAAAAATTGCTACTTACAGGTGTACAAAAATTTTACAGCCAGTTATAGCGAGTAAAATCACACAGTCTCGGTAATGCAGAACATACACTCATCACTGTACTTAGCTACCATTTCAGTTTATGGCAGCTCATTAGAACCTCCTATGGGGCACACGCACGCAGTACAAGTATCAGCTTTTAACCTTCATGTACACTGGGCGTTTGGATGAGACCAGGACACATTACAGAGTTCTGTGAATGTGAGACGCCTTAATAGTGACAATAAATGCTGAATAAATGTGCGTAATCAAGTCTAGCTGGGTAGTTATTCCGAAAACGTCCAAGAGTGATCTCATAACCTACAGCCACCTCTCCGCTCGCTACACGGAATTCCCTGAAGTTTCGAAGTTCTTGTATTCCAGCCTGTACACGACCCTGACAACACAAGTGCAATCCTCTTAACAGCCGGGCATAATTGTAACTACCAGTTTCAGTTGATCACATATCGAAGGTAAGAGGTTGATGGGGAAGGCCGCAGAACAGTACAGTATCTTACGACCTGAATACAAGGCAATAATATGATCAAGAAATAGTGGTACCCCGTGTACAGACGTTACGGGACATCGTATTTGTCAGACAATATCAAGAGCTTTTGTCATCCTGTCTACTTCCTACGATACACAAAACAAATTTCCCGTCTGATTTGTATGATGTAAAAAGTTGCCTTTGACCGATTACACAAAAATTACTATTTGTCAACGAAGTACTAGGGAAAAAGTTCCAACTTAATAATGACTAAATGTATATTATCCAATTCGGTCTTATTCCTGCCTGTCTTCCTCTCTTTCCCTTCCTTTCTTTTGTCTCCTCCCTGCCCACGCCCTTCACTTGAAGCCCAAAGAAATTAGTTCTTTCGACCATGCCGGTTTTCCCACCGTTTCCAGACGTCTGTACCTCTACACTTCATTTTCTGACATCCGTGCAGTATTATATTTTTTCGACCTTTGTGTATCGGTTTCACAGCGCATCTCATTCAGTTCACTAAATTTCATTAGACAAGACGTTTCTCTGCTATGTACGTGTAGGACAAGCAGTCCAACGCCCAAACTCGTCCAGCAGAAAATGATGGTGCGTGCAACTGATGACAACTGCCGCGTCGTAATATGGCCTAACTCGCACAATGCTAGTGCCAATGCTCAAAAGGCGTGAGACAATGAGAAGGCGCGGACAGTCTATGAAACCGCGACGTAGTTCATATTTGAACCCATGACCTAAATCTCACCGTAGCATAAATGAGAAACTTAACTTCAAAATTGTATTCTGTACGTCATGATGCACCGGCATGGCCATGTGTTGCCCTGTTAACTTGAAAACAATGACCACGGATTATAATTCCTCCGTTACCTGATACTATAATCTGTTTCAGCCTTGGATAAAAATAAAATTACCAGCCAAATAAACATAAGGTACATGACCGTCACTTGACAGGGTATCAAACACTGCTCTGTTATTGAATCTAACGCTACGCAACTGAGGTCACAAACGCACGCCGTGTCTTAAAAATCAGTTCAATCCACTTCCAAATCTGTTTCTGTAGGATCTTTCTTAACAACCGTACCGTGAGATTTCCACGCAATTAGTGTCTTTCCCGCATGCTACAATTTCTGCTCATCTTCTTGATAATTAATAAATATATGAAGCCAGTAATAATAATTTTTGTACTCCTCGTCTTTCTTCATCTCCCCCCAAGTACAACGGTCACATCTCATCCTTCGGAGAGCAATTAGCAACACTGCACTAAATAACCTCGCCTCTGGATAAAGCATCGCTACTCATGTACGTTCTAAGAACGACATTCTTCACAAGTTCACCTTCACCTGTTTTGGACTTCAATCCCCATCTCTTACATTTCTCTCCCCTCAGCCATCATGGGAGATCAGCAGCAAACACAGGTTCAATTTTACGCAACCCTTCTTCTGGAGAAGCCGACAGTCCATCAGCTGATCGAGTAATTCACCGCTTTTATGGGACCGAAAGGCTCGACCTTTCAAGATTCATATCACTCTAAATTATAATTGTAAGAACGGCTCGTACCGCGCAGAAAACACTCCTTGTTATTTAAAAAAACGCAAGTTAATGCTGCGTAGGAAAATTAAATAGTCGTAGTTTGTTCGAAAAACCATACAAAAACACGCTTTGTGGACAGTACATACAAATTCGCAATGTTAAATCAGATCGTACACACAGTTAACAACTAGGACTTAAATAGTTAACTACCATCTTCACAGAAGCCCCCCTACCGGCCCTCGCCTGAGCCAGATTTAATCCAGTTAACACCTTATTTCTGTCAGGTCCGTTCTAATACATTACATGTCTGGTCTAATAAGGGACATGGACCGTGTTCTCTGTGCGGTGGGAACTAAATCATCACATGCGTACACTGAAGATTTTTGTCTTCAAAAGGTTAAGTGTATTCATATGTTTGAGTGATGTCGCAAGGGACCCGATTCTTACGTCTAGTATACATAGTTCAAACGAGATTCCAAGAAAATGGTTTCATCTGATACTAATAATCGTGCAATGGTGGAGTTAAGCGCGCGTCACCCCCCCACACACACACAGAGATGATGATATTTGAATGTGTTTGAAAACTCTTAATGTATACTTCCCCTTTCACGTAGCTGTATCAACGATTCATATCCGAATTCTTCACACAATCATTTCCTTCCGCGTATTTCAGGAAACCACCGCGAGGATACGCTGAAATATAACACGTAGGTCTGCAAGGGAAGTAACCACCTCACAAACAATATTGTGAAGCATAATCTAGAGCTTGTAATGGAACGGAAAATACTGGTTATATACTACTGAATAAATAATCATGATAATATCAAGTTTTCATACTTTATATAACTTTAATGCTGCAAAATGTGTTAATGTAACATTAACATGGTTACAGTTCGGCGTCACCACGTTAATGTTACCATTAACGTGGCTATAGGTCGTCGTAACCATCAGCGACGAAAATCGTTACTCTGACGAAGTTTACTTTTTAAAGAGAATCCACGTTCAAGATCGCGAACAGCCCTCACACCAAATAATCCGACGTAAAACTTGAAAATGATCGAATTTTATGAAACATGCAGTCAACTGTAAGCAGCCCAAACAAAGTTTCTTTTACAGTGCAACAAGCTGTGTTACAAGCAGCATATAAATCTGTTTGCAATTATCCACAACAGAATGCAACAAGGGAAAATATTACAATTTATTCTTGCGTTACGTAAGATTCGCCGGATTGTTCGACAGCATCACCTCTGTCAGGAGAGAAGGAGGTGATGTAGGGGACTTGGAGGTAAAATCCTCGGCACCTCAGACCGACAGTGGGTTGAGCGATCAACTTCATTCTCCGCTTGCTTCGCCTGGTGGAAAGAGCCTGTTCTACCGCGTGGACAGTAGGCTGAGTGCGTTCCTGGTGCGTTCTGAACTGTCGTGCAAGGAATGGTACATTGGTTGGCCTACCCGTACGAAATCACTCGCCGGAAGAACTCCGCATTATTCAAAGATAACAGACGAAAATTACGGACGTGTTCGCTTGGCAGAATACAGGAAGTCATGCACCGAAGATCCGATAAGTAAGCAGACATGCACTGCAAACCCCACCACAGAAAGAACACGCTGACAAACGCAGAAACGCTTTTAAGAGCACAAACCTATCAAAATTCCTTTTTAGTGATACCGTATTCGTCGATTATCTTGATGCTCAGTGACTGCAGACAGTCGTCAGTAGACCATGCTATACTGCACGGCCAAAAGTGCTTTGATTAACAATACAGATATTTCACTGCATATAAATGCGTATTATGCTTCTATTTGTATTTAGTTAAACAAGGCCCTGAACTGCGCGGACTGTTGCAACACGGTAACGAACCTCCGGGTTCCATAAAAGACGGGTAACTGTATGATTAAATGACCGAATATCAGCCTTTAAATGTAGGGTTTCCTCCGTGAAGTTAGTTACATATACACAATCTCGAAAACCTCTCAGATTAAGAATTAATTATATTCGAGGTACAAAGAAAACATATTCAAGCTGTCCACTCTTCCTACAGCGAACCGTTCTGGCAGTTTCAATTACCGTTTCACACACACTATAACCCTATGTCAAACACGACCAGCATGATACTACCACCCACGTCTGTTAAGGCATTTCACTGATAACACGCCGGGACTTGTGGCCGGATACGGCTACATGCCACCCCCCCC
>Ga0123354_10005247_pt1 | contig 18763 bp, 8 predicted proteins | sample TergutLab28metaG_2_FD_97872 | JGI IMG/M metagenome (GOLD analysis project Ga0123354, IMG submission 97872) | Labiotermes labralis P4 segment gut microbial communities from Petit-Saut dam, French Guiana - Lab288 P4 | ecosystem: Host-associated > Arthropoda: Insects > Digestive system > Gut ...
ACTTGATGTCACTTGCTTTATTATTTCATTATTTACTGCTCAACATGTTTCGGATGTTAATACATCCATCCTCAGGAGCTTGCGACTTATTTGATGAGTTATTTCATGGGTTGTATTGTTCTGTAAGGATTGAGGTTGATGCATTAGCGTACTTATTTAGTGGCGAGTGTTTAGTCATGACGTGCGTGGTTGTTTGAGAAAGCGTGTTTCTGCAAATGTTGGCTGGTGCGGTGTCTTATGGTTATTGAGTTTTCTTTGTGTGTGGTATGTTTTTGATAACGTTTCCTACACATATTCTGATGTCTTATATGTGAGCAAGTGACATCAAGTTGGTCTCTATTCAACTATCAAGATGATGCACGGTCCAATAAACATAAGAATGTGCAGTTCTTTGAACAATACTGTTTGGTATGTTCGTACAGTTGCCAGTAACAGGAAAACTGTAAATGTATGTATGCACTGTTTTGTGTTGTACTGTATTTTGAAATTAAGTGTTGCTGGAATGGACAGTGTGTGATAGCTGATACTGATAATTCCTGTCATACCAAAGTGTAAGATGTGATGATCTACAGCATAAGATGCCTGAATCCAGTTAACTGGTGCCGTTTCCTGAATAAAACCCATTTGTGTATTATGGCCATGCCCACTGACGTGTCTTAGGCTTGTGAGCTTGTGTTGGTTTGGTATTAGTTCAGTCTGATAGTGAAAAGACCAAGCTAACTACAATGCCACTTCTAGACTGGTGGTCAAGCATTATAAAATTCAGTTGATGTACATAAATATTATTTTCCATATGTACTGAATACATGTTTTTTACACTTATGTATTATTCTTAAATGGACAGGCAATTAAAGGTGTTAATATTTATACTGTATGTGACATAATCTGCTGTTTGGAACATGCAGCACTTCCTGTTCCTTCTTGTAAAGTTTCATACAGTGTGTCTGAGGAAGATATAGTGACAAAAAAAATAGCTTCACAAATAGCAGTACTGTATGGCAAAATGTGTGATATTCTGTGAGATCTGAGGTTCTCACACACATTGCTAATCTTCACATAAACTTTCGATGTACTAAGCGGTAGTTTGGATGATGAGCTTAATAGTTGTGGCATCTCCACAGGAGAAAGCACATGGTTTATCCTGGTTATGTTGGAACATGGATGGTGGCTGGTGTTTCATCAAAGGGAACTGTCCCATACTGCTGCTTGAGCTTTATTAAGCTTCCTGGTGCAGGATATTCATCAAAATTGTTATGAACCAATTTTGTCTTTCCCATTCCTCAAACTGTTATAGAAGAAAAGAAGTGACTGAAAGGAAACACTAATATATTGGTAAGGAAAATGTGTATACAAACATCAGAAGAGCGCAGATCTTATCTTCTTAACAGCGGAAGCCTGAAATCATGCATGAGAAGAAAACTCTTAAGTGCAGCAGAATTTTCAACCAAATTCCTTTTCAGTTTTAAGAACATTATTATTGTTTTTATTCATATATACCCCTGGGGCCCACCCAACCTTCTGTATAATGGGTACAAGATAAAGCAGGATGGGTGTGATGTTGACTATCCACCACCATATAGCACTAGGCCTTCATGGTCTGTTATAAGGTGAAGTTTACCTTACATGATGCAAAATATTTTAATGCCTTTGAATAAATAAATTCCAGTAAATATTACATCTTCCACCCTCAGTTTCAGGTGTTACTAACAGCTGCATCAGTGAGAAACAGTTTCATTTAATGGAGATGTAGTATGAAGTAGTTCTTGCTGAAAAGGCTGTATGTTTCAGGATATTAGGCATTCACATTACTGTTTGGATGTTTACTAATATAAGAAGGAACAATTTTAACTAATTGAGATATGGTAGGAACTAGCTTTTACTGAAAACACAATAAACATTTAGTATTCTGACTTGAGAACCTCAAATTTGGGTTTTGATGAACAGGTGCATCAGAACCAGTTGTACAAGACAGATGTGATAGAGATGTTCTTTTTTTTTTTTTAACTGCAAATAGTAAATACTGGATCTTCTAACTTTGGTTTTGGTTTCTACAAACAGCTGCTGTAACTTCTTAATATGGAATTACTGATTTGTCCGCTGTGCTTAGGGCTTTTCATTCCTGCTGGTCCGAATATGTAGTAACAGTATGCAATGGTCCGACCATGCCAAAAGGTGTTGAATGATATTTCTACCCGGTATGCAGTGGGGCTGTATTGTGTCCCTGGACATGCTGGGGGTAAGAGGATATGAGATCGCAGGGGACAGCCCTGTTCTAAAGTTAGTCAGACCTGAGCCAGCCTTGTGAGTATCTAGGCGGATATACAAAGAAGGATTAGACGGTTGGTTAACCAGCATTGGTTATGGTGGTGAGGTCTTGGTGACACCCAAAGACAGGCTTGAAAGTTAATTTCAGGACCCTGTCTGGGTGCCAAGGCTAGTTTTCTGTCCTTTAACAGGACACAATCCAGGGCTGTTACTGGCCTTCTTACTGGACCTGAGGGGACATCTTCATCTAAAGGGGCTGTCAGACAGTCCATTGTGTAGGAGATGTTCAGCAGAAGATGAAACCTCTGCCCACATTCTATGTGAATGTAAAGCTTTGCCTTCACTCAGACATGTGTATCTGAGCTCCTTCTTGGACGCAGAGGATTTTAAGAGTATAAGTCTGGGGGCCATCTGGAACTTTAGTAAAGCAACAGGGCTACCATAAATTAATATGGGACAAAACAGGCTTGTTAATTAAGGCCTAGGTGCATTGGGACCATAAGGTCTCGAACCCAATCGCAAATCAATCAACCAAACAGGTATGCAATATCATGTACGTGGCTTGTTACAAAAATATAGCTGTACACCAGCTTACAGTAATTTATTTACAGATCTCTCCTTAAAGAACCCAATGCACATGGAAGCCATAACAAAAACATGCCAAATTTTAGTCTGCATATATGAAATTTCTCTCCTTTCAAAGAAGGTGACAATGAAACAACTTTTATTGTATTGGTGACAAATATAAAATGTTATGTATGTACACATCAACTAAAATGTTATTTTGCTGTAAAGGTACAGATTCATTAATATATAATTACTAGTGAGTATTATTTTACCTTTAAAACCAAAATAAAACCAATTAATATCCATAAATATGACATTTAAACATAAATGATACATCTGAAATTCAAGCACTTATGTCATACATTTGTCTTTGTATTTTCATCCTTCAGTCATCCTTATTGTAGGCTACTAAACTGATCTGATATACACAAAATATATATATGTTAAACTTGAGGAGACAAAATTAATGCCATTTGTGTATTTTGTTGTCCTGATGTTTTGTGGCTTGGCATGGGCATTTAAATTGCCACCAACTAAACATAACGCAGACCACCATATGGTGTCTTAGGTCAATAAAGGTTAAAAATGTGAACTAAAATGATAATATTCAGATTAACTATGGCAACAAGAGAAAGAAAAGGAATGCTAAAAATAACTGAAACAGGAAAAACTCAGTAGAGCACAGACACTGTTATGTCAAACAACCGTACATGTGTACACTCCGGCACACTTTCCAGCTCACCAATCTGCATGTAAGCCCACACATAAATGTAGATCTAAGTTGCAAACTGTCTTGCTGTCTGTGATCACAGGATATTTATTTGAAGTAAGCAATATATGCTGATTATAAATTCCATAAATTCTAATACAGATACCAGGCTACAACAGTGTGACTGAGGAACCAGCATTCGTTTGCAGGCTGGGGCACAGAGTGCCCATGAGTCCCACCCACATCTGTCCAGTGGGTATTGGGGACTCTTACACCAGGGCGTAAATAGCTCATTTGCGACAACAGCATCACAACTCAAAATGCGTGACTTTTCAGGACAGACTTTTCTTTCTATACCATTAACTCAAAAATGCCAGGTTTTGAGTTGTGACACTCTTGTCGTAAATGAGTGGAATGGTTTGGGGCATGAAGTTGCATAGCAACATCCACCAACATGACGCTACAGCTTCACCCCCACCCCATGCATTTACATGGACTGGTGCTTAATTAAGCATAATAACAATGTTACACTTACATTTTCACTTTTATTTCTCAAATATCCATTATGTCAAAATAATGATATAATTTGGCCATTTTAAACTGCCAAATTATTTCTGACAAAATGGTCTTGAAACTATAAAGGATGGGTTCCTGTAAGGCATTTGCTGAACATGGCAATAACAATTATATCTCATTCACACAATACAAATGCAGCTGTTCATATGTATTTACCAGGTCTGTTGTTATATATTCTTTTAAAATACCATCCACCTGAGGCCATTGTTGTAATCACTGTGCCACCCAAATTCCTAAATTTGCCTCATTATACCCATTTGAAATCCAAATAAAAGACTGCCTACTAGTGCATAGGAATAAAGATATATCATATGTACAAACAGGGGACCTCTTTGTGACGGTCCACAATATATTTACCATACATGAATCTTATGACACAGCCTCGAAGTATATCACAATTCACAAAACCTTGGTTAATATGATACATAATTTAATGCATAGTGCATAGATATTTGGTAGGATACATTATTTAAAATACAGTAGAACCTGGTTGTAATGACGCTGGTTTATATGACACCTCACCTATAGTCATATATTCTGTGGTACTAATTAATTCATCTTTAACTATAACATTATTCTGGTTGGTTGTAACGACACAAAATATTCAGTCAATTTCATGACATTATAAACCAGTTCAACTGTATATGGTCTGGAGATATTCTACACACAAAGACTGGGCTGTGGAGGATTTCAAGAACACTTACTAATAAAAAAAAAAAAGTTTTACATGGGAACAAATAACCAAGGTCCCTTTAACATGCATGTCAGAAACACACAAAGCTCTTATAAAATATACAAACAACTTGACATGAGAACCCTTCACATTGTTTAAAAATGTATAGCATTAGAAGGCAATATAGTTGTACAACACCCAAAAAATATATGTTTTTAAAAACTGTTCAATAATAGACAAATAACTTACTTGAGATTTCAGGTTCTGACAGCAGTGACAATTGATTTGATAGTTGTGTGGGAAGAGATGCAGTGATATCTGGTAGACAGATACCAAACTACACTACTTCACATCCCACAATACTAAAAACTAGATTACTTGATTCACCTACTTGTGCATTTTGTAACTTCATTATGTGTATTGTTTTACACACAATTAATAACAACCTCAGATACGAAGAAATTTTGGCACAGAAAATTCAGATAAATAACTACAAACCAAACTGTTTGCAGTATTGAGAAGGCAATGCATATATTGGTCCTCACTGGCTAATAATAGTTGAACTCATATGTTTGCACAACATACTGCTAACACAAGCTATATACAGTAAACTTTTGGTCCCATCAAAAGCTAAGCACTGGAAAGACTTAGCCAGTGGTCACACTCTGCAGAAGTTACGAAGCATGAGATTCGAGGTCCTCACAGCAGCATGGATAAAGATTAAAGTCTTCAGGAATGTGGTGCTACATCTTGTCGGACTGCTTTGCCCTTGAATACGAAGAACAGTGCAACATCCCAGAAGACCTAAACCCTCAGTTACAACATGCTACGATTTCTTAGATTGTTTCAGTATATAAAAAAGTACAAATATATTAAAGCTTTATATATATGTATATATATATACACATACATACACAGAGATTATTAATTATTTATACAGCATGACACAAAAGTCACTTGATAATGTTTCCCATGTCACTTGTCAGTGTCAAGTGATATTTTTGCCACCCTGTATATGTTAGCAAAGCAAGCTCTACGGTATGGTGAATTCCTTTTCCTGATGGAGTCCTTCCACTTAAACATAGCATGAAATCATTCTTATTGCAAGAAATATGTTTGCCTTGGTGACTTTATTCTGTGTTCTTACCTGACCTGTAACAATTTATAGCTATGTTTAATCATTCAGAGTTACACATCCTAACTTCCCATTCAGAATACTCATTTTCTCATATCATAATGACTCTTGTAAATCTGCTCTGAGGTAAGGGCAATCCTTATATGCAGGGTGTCCGGGCTAGAGGTATACAAAAATACATGCTTATGTTTCAGTACCGAAAAGCTTTATGAATTTTATGTTTTCAACACTGTACAGAGTAACTCAAAAAGATTTTTATGCACGTCTGTACACTTCAATGTGGGCACCTGTTGTAGCTCGACAGATATCTTAACGATATTCAAGCTCTTGCCACGTGTTTATCAGCATGTGAGGTGTTATAAGTTCAACTGCTTCAATGACAAGTTGTCTCAAATCAGCCAGATCTTGAACTTTTCTACTGTACACAACGTCCTTAATAAACCCCCCATGCAAAAAAGTCTAATGGTGTCAAATCCAGAGATCTAGGGGGCCAGGCAGTAGGACCTCCTCTTCCGACCCAACGTTGAGGAAAATTCTCATCCAGAAATGTTTATATATCTGTCGGGCTACAACAGGTGCCCACATTGAAGTGTACAGACGTGCATAAAAATCATTTTGAGTTACTCTGTACACTGGTGAAAACATAAATTTCATAAAGCTTTTAGGTACTAAAACATAAGCATGTATTTTCGTATACCTCTAGTCCAGACACCCTGTATTTTTTTTAACAAGTTACATCAGACTACTCCGTGGCCTTAGTCCGCACGCGAACTATACCGACATCAGACTACACAACACTTTATTTGATGTGATAACATTTTCTTTAACTACCCTAGTTTTTCAGTTGTGTTCCAGCTGCAGGAATGCATAAATAGTGGTCCTCATTACCACTTACTTGAAAAATTCTAGGGTGAAATATTACTCTAAAATGTCTTACTGCTCTAAAAAGTACTTTGTAAATGCAAAACACCCCCATTTGAAGATAATTACTGTTCTTACAATTCTTATTAATATGGGACTTCCAGGCTGTCCAGATTCTACACATTTTGCTACTATTCTTATGTTAACTGCGGTTCTCATGTGTGTCTTTATTGTCTCAAATATTGTCCTCCTTTCAGAGCTTACCCGTAACTGGTTTCCTTACTGCTGTCAAGTGGTTTTTTTAATAATATAAATGAATTACTACCATTAATACTGCCAGCAACATGAGCTACGCATAGCACCTAGAAGCAATGAATACAAACTCTGAGTTATAGTGTCACAACATAATACACAACTTTAACACCATACATGAATATTATTAGCGCTTCACTTCCTGTGGACATCTATATGTGGTACGAAAGAAGTCACATTAGTTCCCCCCACATCAGACAGCTAAATCACTGCAATAAACTTTGATCTGTATTTTGGTACATGTAATTAAAATGTAGCCATTAAGGCATCACAGAGCAGAGAAATACAACAGAAATGTCCCTTCCCATCAGGCAAAATTTCTTCAGAATATGCAAAGCATGTCCTTCCATGCTGAACGGTTGGTCTCTCAGTTACTGCTATGCTCAATCCTTACAAACACTGTGACTACTTGGACGTTTGCCAGTAAACATGAGGTAGTACAATTCTGCATGGTCCCATACACCAGGGCTCTAGAAATACAACTAAAATCTACTAGCCACTCAGTGCACTCCACTTGCATATTGATCCACAGCATACTTAATACAAACAGGAGATTTGCCGGAATTTTATCTTTCACTCCGGAATTAAATCCCCCCCCCCCCTATCCACTTTAATGGCCATTCAGCCATTTAAAGGGCTCACTGTACGACATATGTATATGTCGTTCGGCGCCAAAGGGTTAAAGAAATGAACATTAAATTTTATCAGACAAAACAAGTAGTGCATTGCTTAATTTTCTTGCTGGACCTTGTATATGATAATAAAACACTTGCTGACTCTTGCAACAGAGTTAAGCCAAGGCTAAATCAAGTCACTGTTCTTTTAAATCACCATGGTCCTTAGATAAGCCCTGCAATACATTATGTACATTAATCTTAAACATATCAATTATTACATAATAAGCTATGAAAATACATACAATTTCTAACTTACTATACACAGATGACAGTCATTAAACTGGACATCAGACAAACAGTACAAAAGTATGTGTAACTTAAACACAATCCAATAAATCATCTATCCATCGTCTATTGTCTAACGTACATTTCTATTCGTATTAGTGGACAGGACACCACAAGCACAAAATAACTTCCCGTATGTACAATCCAATACCGCTTCATCCTTCTACTGTCAGTTAAGAAAAATATGTTTCTTGTATAACAGCATATATTCTCCTGATTATTAGATTTCGGTCATCAATGCAATATATCATCTCAGCATATAAAAAATATATATAATTTATTTCAATGTAACATACTCATTTAATGTAATATACTTATTTAACACACTCACTTTGTATATAGCAGAATCTCATTTATATGGGCTAATGAAGGGGAAATGATGCGCATAATAACTGCAAAACACACAATCCAAAATAAATTTTATCTGGTGCATTCACTAAACACCACAGTTTTCTTTTACAAAACTGATGCTTATTTTCAGAAAGTCTGTAATAGGTACTTGCTTATGTGACCTCACAGTACTATCAGTCTCCCTGGCAGATGCACTGCCACTGTATTTGAACTCTCCATGACCAACACACTGCACCAAAGGTGAGTGTTGAAACCAGAGGGTGAATAACCATGTCACATAGTAAACAACAGCAAGATACCACTCACAGCACAGTCTATGCATCCATGGTGTTCTGTCTGTGTCATTGGTCCAGTGAAAAACATCATGTCAGACATACTGTGCACTGTTATGGACAAAGGGATTAGCCTAACAAAAGTGGATGGACATAAAGTCACCCACGTGCACATAAGTTCCTGAAAGTACAGGCAAAACCAGGACCTGGAGACAGAGAGATACAAGAGAGAGTAGTGCCAGGTGTGGGGTGCTTTGTGACACTATGAAACTGGAAGGAGTCATCAAGGATGCAAGTTGTAAGAATTTCAGAGCCCGAGTAAAATACAAACATAATGGAAGATGGCCGATGTCAATAACTCACACAACGGCCGATGTCAGTGACCCAGACAAACACATTACATAAACAATGAACAAACCCTATCAGAAAATAAATGACCAAGATCAATCAGATTTGTACTGGTTTTAAAATACACAGTAAACTTTACCAGTTTGTGTCTCTACTGCAGATTCCACAGGTTAGGTTTTGGTAGAAAAAAGCTACTAATAATCAGGCTTTGCTTCATAAACTGATATACGAAATCTCACGGTGAGGTATCAGCAGAATGTAGTACACCATGTTAAGAGTGTTCAGAGGAAAATCCCCACCCCACCAGTGAAAGTGGTCAGCCCTGAGGAAAGGTTGGGTGGGGATGGGAGTATAAGAGGTAACAGAGATGTACCTCCTCGAAACACTGTCCTTATTCCTCAGAGTGGACAATACAGTGCACAAAGAAGACACTAACTTTGGGCACATCAGACAGCACTTAATGTGTTGAAAAATCCACCTATGGACAAGTTGCAAAACACAGAGCCTGCATATAAATAATTTGAATTCAGACATATAACCACTTTTTGTGTTAAATTCCTAAAAGTGAACAATGACAGCTTTACAAGACACTTCAACCTATAAAGCTGACAGAGCTTGTGAATTATCCTGCCAAACAACAGGGAACAGTCATGTAATCCAAGATTATCAGTAAAAGTCACAACCATAAGAGTATGGCATTAACATAAATCAGCAACTTATTATCAAACCCCAAAATGTTTTGACCAGTCATATCAATATTGCAAGCCTCTCTTCTAAACACATGCAGCTACAGACATTTACATTTACATGTACATTTACAATTTTAAAAAATCCTCAACTTAAAACTGTTTCATTATTCATACTGTTGAATCATAATGATCAATCACAGAGTGTATCAAAACCAGCAGTGGGAGTTACAATTGTCATACATTCATAACAGAAATGTCATTCAGTTTCCCAAAATTCATAATTGTCATTTTGCTTTATTGCTCTCTCTCCTCATGTTAGCAAGGCAAACACCGGACATTGGCAAACATCTGCAGTGGGGGTATATGAGACACAATTTAAGCATGTGTGTGTAGCACACAAGGTGTGGAATTTCATCTTCTAGAATCTGGTAAAGTCTAACAATAAATCACAAATTTATACAAAATATGTGTGACTTGCAGTGATAATATATAACATACTATCGTGGAATGCACTGTATAGAAATCCACAGCAACCTCCATTCTAAACGATCTTCACACCCCTTCCAACATATACATACATACATTCATACATATGTATTGCAGATAATATGCATATACAATACAGGTGGTACCCTAAAGCGTTTGTTGGCTAGAGAACTGCTTACTCTGACCTGGCTTGCCTAGATCCATGTCAGGATCAGTTATGGAGATGCTTTTGCTAAGAGATGTTGATGTTCCACTTGGATGGAAGTACCGATAATACAGCAACATAAATGCCAGGGCAAGAAGAAAGGCAACTACTTGGGCCAACACAGCACCATAATACAGCACTCGATTCTGTGCTGAGCTGCTCGCCACACACCTGCATCAAGTAACACAAAAATGAAACAGGAGCTCTAGATGCGTCAAAGTGGTGACAACCAAGAATACTGACTTGTAGAATGTTATGCTCTAAGATCTGATACCAATTATCAACATTTTGGAGAAACCTACTGTCTACTTGTTCAAGGAAGAGGTGTAACCCCAACAATGCAGGAAGTAAGTTCCTTGAAATGTTGTCAAATTTTTATCCGAAGGCACGGCATAATATACCATTCATCCCAGAAAACATCAGGTGAACATTAAAGGTGCACATTCAGAAAATACAATGTATGTTCTATACAGTTTATCAGAGCCAAGACAACAAAGTCCCTACAGTGACTGGCTGATTCCCACTATATCCACTTAGTTTTCTCCACCACCATCAAAATCAAAGAATGCTCTGAGGCCCACTCAGACTCCTACACAGCAGGTACTAATGGATCTTTTCAAGACAGCAAGGGCAACAAAAGTGTAAAGGTAACTATTCACATCCACTCCAGTTCTGAAGAATACCTACATGGAATTCTTTTATAAAGTAACAAAGGTGAATTTACTGAAACTGTACAAAGCACAGAACCCTTACCAAACAACAAGAGCTCCAGTGTTTTCCATGAAGAACACAAGGTAATAGGCCAAATACGAGTATCTTGTGGGTCCATCTCGAGGTGCGATGAATGCCAAGATGTAGGCAAGTCCAAGCACCAAACTGAAAAGTAACTCTTCACACCGACTAGTACACACCGCCGTCTGATGTCCCAGTGCAAGCCACACTGACATGACACACCAGTGACATAAACAAACTGTACCCATCCATGCTGGGAACAAGGACGCCAGAAGACTGAGAGCCAACACCCGTGACACTAGAAAACAATGGAAAAATCATTAGGGTAAGTCAATATGCATACCATTTTCATGGAAACTTTCAAATTAGCTATCATATCAACACACAGTCACATACAGACAGACTAAAATGTGCTAAGTATGTTATTTTTCCCTTTCAGAGGAAATCTTGAAAACTACTTTGAGGTGTGTAAATCCACGTCTCAATTTTTAAGTTTTATATTTCCAGCTTTTTCTTCATCAGTAGGGCCCGTAGCTAATGCCATGGATGTACTGCAGCCTAGTAGGCTTATTGTACTCACCCTATCGCCCCCACCTGTTTGGACGTTCCCATGTTTGCCACCAGGTACCCCCGTGTCCACAATGACGCGAGAGATCCTAGTAGCGAAGGGTGGAACTATGTGGGCGAGAATTAACCGGTAATTTTGCCTGAAATTGCGACTTCCACATCAATTCAGGGATCTTTTACATGCCGCAAATCTGCGATATGGGACCCACGGCTTTACTTCAGTTCCAAAGGAAGGTGTGCTGAGGGTTTTTCGCCCTGAAAAATCCTGACAGCTTCGGCCAAGTTTGAACCTGTGAACTTGGGTATATTCCCAGCTTAGTTACTTGGATTCTAAACATTCTCCAGTTAAAGATCTCTTCAGTAAAAATGTTAAATTAAACCCTTTGCCTGTCAAAGTAATATGACTGGGATCCCACATGTTGCACATGGATTGTATTCAACAATTCAAGCTTGAATTAATCAGCAAATCCAGATACAGTCAGGAACTCTTGGAGACTTTGTGGTCTTCAAGCAACACATCATACTTTTGTACCACAGACAGTGAGTTTCAGACCAGTCCTCCTGGAGGCAATTTGTTCCATGTGGACAGGCAAACCAGTCATCATGACATAGACAGAGTCCAGTTGAAATGTGATGGCACATGGTGATGCACGGGAGGAGAAGTGAAGGAGAAACTGGCAAATGGTGTGGGTAGCCATTGCTCTTCACACTACCTCAGAACATCGGGGTGGGAGAGGAAACCTCGGCTCACATTTTATGTGAGTGCGAGGCTCTGGCCTCACTCAGGCATGCGTACCTGACCTCCTTCTTTTTGGAGCCCGAGGACATTAGAAGTTTAGGCTTGGGGGCCATCTGGAGCTACAGCAAGGCTGCGGGGCTCCCATGATTCGATATCTGACACAAGGGGCCCGTATTAATTAAGGCCTAGGTGCATCAGGGCTGAGAGGCCCCGAACCCAAATGCAAATAAATCAATCAGTCAGTCACCTCAGAACATGGTGTATCCAGCCTTACTACCATTAATACCGCTGATGCGCACACCTCGGCTGCCAGTAGTCGACTGAACTGACGCCGCCTCCGATTTAAATGGACTCGTCCATTTCGCCGAAAGGTGAAATCTGGTTTCTGCGCGTGTGCCATCACATTTCAAATGCAGTCAACCAACTGCTTTCCATAAATGTGCAAACCCAACCAAAAATAATTTTTGAAACTTCAAACTGAAGGTGATAGCTTCCTATAAAAGAACCATGTTTTTTGGAAAAAATGTTACTCTTACTGTTATATCTGCATGTTTTGAAAATGCCCCAGGTGCTTACACGTAAGGCGTGCCTCCACTTCAGCTCATATACACATGCACAATTTTTTTAAGTAAATGTTACCTGTGCTCATGAGATGCCAGCAAAACTGCATAACAGCACCTTGCCACTCTAATTTTTCCTTGTCATCTCGTGCATATCTCACTGAGCGATGATATGATGTAAGCGACCATGCCACTGATATTACGGAACACACCACCGCCCAGCCCTGGATTGCTGCAGAAAAATGCAGTTTCAGTGTTATTTTGGAAGCATGCCATCACCGTTGTGTGTGTGAAAACTGGAAAGGGTATGTAGTCAAACACAACTATGTCAATTAAGATGTTTTAATGACTATACTAGACAATTACGTGTTTTGGCCCCTACTGGCCATCTTCAGGTTGTCTTCAAGAGAACTTAAGGTCCTACTATATATATATAGCAGGACCTTAAGTTCTCTTGAAGACATCCTGAAGATGGCCAGTAGGGGCCAAAACATGTAGTTGTCTAGTATAGTCATTAAAACATCTTAATTGACATAGTTGTGTTTGACCACATATCCCTTCCAGTCTTCAATGTGTATGACACCAAAATATACAATAACCACCTGCCTTTAATTGCCAGGATAGCTAAGTCAGTATAGCAACTCGCTACAGGCTGGATGGTCTGGGGATCGAATTCCAGTGGGAGGCAAGATTTTCTGCACCTGTCTGGACTGGCCCTGGGGCCTACCCAGCCTCCTATACAATAGGTACCGGATCTCTCCGGGGGGTTAAGTGGCTGGGACGTGGCACTGACCATCCACCCCCCCATCTAGCACCGATGTTAAAGAAAGAGTAGAGCGATACCTCTACTCCCCATATGGGCCTTCGCGGCCTGTTCTAGGGTGAACTTTACTTTACCTGCCTTTAACTGAACTAGACAAACTGAAATGTTAATATAGGAAGCTCTGAATAATATCAACAGCTGAAGTTTAGTTTCTTAATTTCACATGAAGTTACTCTGCATCACACTTAATTTTATGACATAAACATTATCAGAAAATTGACTACAGCTAAAAGCACATGACAGATAACAGTAACCTCAATGCATTATGCAACAATACTGCCACATTCAAATAACTCTGTACCTGTTTAAACCTAAACGGCTTTTCATCAACTAAAGGGTTAATTTAAATTAATTATTTTATAACAGTAACCTCACACTGTACCCACTCTGAAACCTTGTGCCCATCACAGTATTTACTGCTGCTTATCACAGAACATCTGGAGAAAAGTGTCAACACTGGCACTGTGAGCTACAAGTACCAGATACACATCAAAATTATTTTATCTCACAACTTTTTTCCACTCACTTCCTGCCAGCTATTGTAACCAACAAAACTTCCATGTGTAATCCCCGTGATTGATGTGACAGGCGTCTGCTGGCCCAAGAAACCATTCCCAATAAAATCTTTAAAACACAGAGTAAACCGTAATATTAACTGCAATACATTTAATCAAAATGGGTGGTTCCCAACACACAGCAAACCAGAACAGCTGCAACCATGATGCTGCTTGTTGCCACGCAAAACATTCTGAACGAACAGTGATGTCAGTCATCAGACAAAATAATGTCTGGGCAGCTTCCACATTTTTGTGGCAAGGTTTAAAAGCAAGGAGGACAGAATGAAGGTCTATTTAACATGTTAGTACCAAATGCTGTTGACTGGCAATGCAAAGTGTGGTACACAAAATGCTGAACAGTGCTGACTGGTGGTCGTCAAGTAAAGTCTCTCTAATGCAGACCTCATTTAAATTATAGTCTGCCGCAGATAATGCTAGGCGTTTAATTCTGGCACCACCAAAAATGATAAATAGCAGGTTGATTACACTGGCCAACACACATTTTGGTGCCTCAAATGTTAGAGATGTTTCTGGGTATATTTGACCTGCTGATTCCAAAAATAGCACCACTGTTTATAATTATAAACAGTGAAATGGAAGACCATGTCTATATTCATCCATAATACCTACATAAGGTAGAAACCTGTGCCAAGTACTACAATAGTAAAACTGCCTGGAAAGGGAGACAAGCAAGACCTACAGGAGGCTTTTCGGGGCTTTCACTGTACCAATGACTCTCTCAACCATTACAAGCACACAAAGGCTTAAAGCAGCATCCTGGTTTGTGCAACGGAACAACATATACTTTCAACTATTTCTTAATATCAAGTACTGGAATGATGTGCTTACGCTGGATAGAGCTCAAATCAGACCGATTAGCATGGAAAATGAGAATCATTAGCTGCAGAACTGCCTGAGGTGCAGCATTCAAGAAGCAATGGAAGAGCCTTAGCAATGCTGCATCCGAATCTTCATCCAACATCTTCCGGTACATTTTTTGTTGTCGTAATCTATTTCCTGCTTTCCCAGCAATAATACTGTGTATACCATAGGCCAATGCATCACAATACCTAAATGACAAAGTATGAGAACGTAGTTTAATTGCAGTCACAAATCATATAATGTAAAATCAGTAATTCAACAAATTATCAATTATTGTTATCAGTTACCAATAAAAGTGATAAGAAAAACAACTCTACCACTTACATCAATAGTGAATAATATAACTGAAATGAATTATAAATTTAACTAGGAAAACTTGAAAAAAAAGTTATTTTTTTAGCAAAAGTCTCCAAATTTTATGCATTTTCAGTATCAAAAATTAATACTGAAAACAACCCAATAAGAAATAATTACACAGTACAGACCAAGCAAATAGCTTTCTGAAAGACTTAAATAAAATGTGACATTGTTATGTCTTAGAAGTTAGGAACCTGAGTACTGGTGCAAACTGAAGCAATAACATGATGATTCGGAGTACCCATTTCCAGAGTGGAGGTTTTGAAACAGTAGGTTCATCACCATCTATTATATACCTGAAATACAAACCAATTATTAGCCTCAAGAAATTACTATTGCAACATACAGTATATAGGCAGAAAAAATCACAAAACCTGAATGGTAAAACAATGAAAATGAAAACAAATATACCCCAGAAGAGAAATAAATAAGTAGCAACTAAATTTTGTCTACTAACTGACAACAACCACAATCACTTTCTTCCATGTCTTTTAGTACTCATTATTAAACATAAACTATCATTTCACACTATACAATGTGTGTGCAACTTACAGCACCAATGAATTAAGGAATATATAAGTCAATTAATCAACCAATCTACCAATCAAGAAATAAACAAACAAACAAGTAAGTAAGCAAATACAAAAATAAAAAAATAAATAGGCCAACCAATGGATGAAAAGATGGATGGAAGGACAGGCACAGACAGTAGATAGATATATAAACAGACAGGCAGACAGATGTACAAACAGATAAATGAAAACATGTAAAATAAAACTTTCCCTACACACACACACACAACCATAGCTACCCTTAGTCTTAACCTCAGCACTAGATGGGTAAATAAACAAATAAAAAATCACCTAATGCATACTTAAAAATACACATAGTGCTGCATGTAACATGAGTATATGTTTTAACTTTAGGATGAAATAGAAAAACTCTCAAAATATTATGCAAAGAAGGCAAGCACCTGTAACTGCTCTTCATATTTTTAAGGGCACATCTAGTTTTCAAAGATATTTCATTTCATTCTTACAACTGTAAAGCAGTCATGTAGAAAGCATCTGAAATTGGCATGGTTATGAACTAGAAACACTGAAAGAACAATTTAAAATATCCTAGAATATCACTGCAATGACTGGGGAGGAAGCATATTTCCATATAACAAATACCACAGTACTGTACTTCAGCATTCAATACAATTAACATAGCAATAAGTTACTTCATCTACAATGTGTGGCCCTACCATCGAAGAAACTGATCACAATGAACACATTTAACCTAGCATTGGAAACGTGTGGCATTAACTCACACCACCATGCACACCATACAGTCTTTATTCACATTCCATGGATCCTTACAAGGTTACAGAAACATATGGATATAGAAGTAGTCAACAGACAGTTCAAGTCACATATAAATAATCGTAATAATCAATAATAATAAGTACTTGATGATAATTAGCAATTGTCAGCATTATCGAGTATTTAACAATTTGCGATTACGGGCATTACTACATTATGTGTGATGGAAGTCTATATATTATGGTTGCAATTATATATAAAGATATGAAGTATAATGTAATATTTATTAATATAAAGATAGTTAAAGTAAAATAAAATAACTGCAAAGAAAATACCTTATATGAGACCAAGTTCATTAATTGTTGCTGCAATTAAAATATTCATCTAAGGAATGAAATGAATTACAAAGAAGAAATCTTTCGAAGGGAGGTCCAAAAACCCCATCTCATTAGACAAGCTTTTTATACTAGATGGAAGATGAATGAAAACCTTAATCCAAAACAGTAGGCTCCCCTCTGAAATGTTACTAAATTTCATATTGGAGGGTGAAGATTAGTGCTATGCTCTGAGTCTCTACATTTGATTTATATTGATCACACATCAGGCATATTAATAACATACCATCTCAAGCTAAATGCCGTTGTAATAAGGGCAGGAAAAATAAGAAACGTCAACGTCAATGCGAAATAAGCTCCTTGGCCTTGACGATAGTAAAAGTATGCCAACCAAGAATCAAAACCAACATCGAGTGCGAAAGTCGTTATTGACAACAAGAGGCAAATTATGTGATATACGCCAAATACAGATCCTGTTGTTTGAATATGACCTTCGTCGGACACGTTGTTGCCTACTTCTTCAGTTCTAACTCTAACAGATTCACTAGCAAACTTTACCACAACACATTCCGCCATTTCTAATAACACGCCTCTTTTTCAACATTTGCAAATTTTAGTCCACAGTCGATTCGATAGTGTCGATATTGCTACGCGATATATCTCTATTTGGTTCTTTAGAAATTCCAGCTTCTCATCCAAGAATGAATTGTGGGTGCATAACGTGTGGTGGCATTGTGGTTTGTAAAGTTCGATTTCGATTGATCATCATTGTCGTAGCAATGTAATGTCAGGTTGACAGTTATCGTAAAGTATGTGTAATTGTACGTAGTTAATGTGTGTGTGATATTGTGCTACATCACATTAGTTTTGTTCAAAATGACGTCAGTTTTTATAATTGACAATAAAAATGACTGCTATAATAAAGAGGATACAGCACTTCAAGAAAACACTTGTGCCAGAGATAGTGTAGATTTTGTACCAAATAATGCCCACGTTACGAACTTCGATATACTTGCCCTGATAGTGTCAATAGTTAGCCATATAATTGATGTAGGTTTAGATATTAATATAGCTTTCCGTTATTTTCACAGCGGTCAGAGTGTATACTTTATTCTCACAATGGTATTTATTCTTTTACCTGCCTTGGTCAACACATTTATTAGTATGAGAATGTAAGTACCGATAATCAGATTTTTATTTTTTTAAGAGTCAGTGTTTGCTATCGTGATTTATACTTAACTGATTACATTACAGGTATGCAATGGATAAACAGAATAATTCAGTATCGAAAATGGCATCAAGGAAATGGGTTTTCCGTATTCTTGTGTTGCTCTTTCAACTTGCACCGGTCCTGAGGTAATAATTATGATTATTCATTCATTCATTCATTCATTTATTTTTACTCCATTAATCCATACACGGTCACAACAACCAAAAGGATGTGGAACATGTCAAAACACAAACACTCAATAAAAAACAGAAAATTACATAAT
>Ga0123354_10005249_pt1 | contig 18762 bp, 12 predicted proteins | sample TergutLab28metaG_2_FD_97872 | JGI IMG/M metagenome (GOLD analysis project Ga0123354, IMG submission 97872) | Labiotermes labralis P4 segment gut microbial communities from Petit-Saut dam, French Guiana - Lab288 P4 | ecosystem: Host-associated > Arthropoda: Insects > Digestive system > Gut ...
AAAATGGAGAGAAGGGGGTATAAGTGTCAAAACCCAGCAAAAAAATCGTGCCCCCCAAAACCCCCCCAAAGAAACCCAAAACCAACCCCAAAACCCCCCCCCCCCCCCCCCCCCCCTCCAGAAAAAAATTAAAATACTTATCAACTCATGTCTTACTACAATATATTTGTATACAGAGTACAAATGTTATTTTTAATCCTCTCCTCATCCCATCCCCCCCCCACATTTCAAACAATCTACCGAAATAACTAACATTTAGTTAATTCTCCAAAAGATAGCACCAAGAAACATGGGCGTTTTACAGCACTCAGGCTGCGAAAAACAGGTTTTCAAGCATTCAAGCCAGATAATCCAGGGAAGCAAAAATAAGTCCATCTAATAATAATTAACCCTTTCAAGGTAACAACCTGAATTATATTTAGAGATTCTGTTCATTCTACATAGTAACCACACTCTGCCTTTGTTATAACATTCAATCAGTTAATGCTGTACAGGAAAACAGTCACTGTTTGTTCTATGATCCATAAAAAAACACATAAATGTACTGTGTGGGCAGAATGTGGCACTTCTAAATGTCCAATCTGGTGCTACATAAAGCACCCACTGAGTCTTATGGGTAAAGCAATCCCATTACAGGCCTGGACAGGCCCCTAGGGTTCCAGAAGGTTGAGGCTTCCAGATTTCAAGACAATCAGCACATGAAGGTAGTAAGGTTGTCAGCCCTATGCCCCGGCCACCTTTACCCCCAGGAAATATTCCAGGTACCCATTTCTGTTAGAGGCTGATTCAACGCCATGGCCATAGTGCAGCCGGAAGGGTTATGTCAATGAAAAATTCCAATGACACCATCGGGAATCGAACCCGCAACCTTCCAGCTTGTAGCGCAGTGCCTCAACCAACTGTGCCACCGCATGCCCCACTGAGCCTTATAGGGTTAACTTAAATAAAGAATCACTACTGCACATATGAAAAACACAGGGGTAATTTGTCTGAGTCAGAAAAACATTATTATTCACGTACTTTGCAATTGAACATGTGTATCTGATGAAAAAATATATTATTCAGCTAAAATGCTAATGAGTATATTGCCTACTAATGCATCAGTGAATGAACTTTCAGCAAAGAAGGTACAATAATTTTGACAATGTATTAGGATCAATCAGCTTTTATCAACCTGAAATAAATACTACAGATATAAAAGACAGTTTTATATCAACTAAAAAGAACAGCATCATGTCCCTCTTGCAGCACTATACAGCAACCTAAAAAGCTCTCTCTCCAAGAAGTGCCAATACTACCCCTATTTTAACATGTTTAACTATTATTATTATTATTACTACTATTTAACATCCATTGCTTCAGACTTTTTAAAACCTTATTTATATAAGGTTTTTACAAATGTTTTAAATTTTATTCCCAAGGCTGTTTGTCTGTTATGTATTTTTATATCACTATATACATGTGAGGTTTTGAGATCTCAAGACCATGTGAACTATAACTATTTTTCTTTATGTTCTTGTAGTAAGCCTGACAAAGGCTGTATTTGGCTGAAACATGTGGCTGATTTTGTATGATACTTAAATTGTTGTGTTTTGCCTTAATATATTGTACTTCTGATTATACTAGAACACAATGGGGAAGAATTGCCTTACAATTAAAAACAACACAACTTTGCCATTTTAAACTCTAGTCATTGAATGATATGACTATATTGACTATTCTTCTCCTTTTACTAATGCAGTTCAGATTACTTTTTTTCTGATAACGCAAACCTAAAATTATTTTAAAGAAAGTCTATAAAGAGAATATGTGACAAAAAAGGCACCTTATAAATGGTATTATAAAAAGAGAATTCCAGTTTTCAGTCAAGTTTTACAAAATCTGCACATGATGTTCAAAATGGCTTCCTCTTTATAAATAAATTGGGAAGGAGTATAAAAATGGAGCATGTTCACCATTTTATTTTCAATTATGAACATATCTCCAGTCCTTTCATCCTGAACACCTGGATAACACACATTTAACTTGTGGCACAATGTCAACTTAAGGTTCTTACCTTCAATAGGTAATTAAAGCTGTGGTGGTAAAAGAAGACAACTGCATGCAGGAATGGATGGTGTTTAGAAAAAGAATACAGTAACACAACATTGTGGTTTAATGAAGTGTTCAGATTCATTCCCTCTCTTGTGCCACTGCAAATTAAAATCAGATTACAAAGTTCCTGGTATACCACATCACAAACTTTTTTGGAAAGCCAGTCACAGTAAATGGCTACGTAAAATTTATGATACTAGTTTGATCTTATTATTTGCAGAAAAAGTTCAGATTCTAAAACAATTCCCTATGTATCAATGACTTGATAAATTTGTACACCCCAAGCAGCTAAAACAATAGAATTGAAGTTAAAATGTAATGTCACTTCTGTTTTCTTTTACTTAGCAAGGTACAATCACATTTTGAGGGATGATTCATATGACAGTTACAACCTGTGACAGAACATGTTATTGAGCTGCTTACATTATTATGAAAACACAAGTCAAAAATTATACGTTATGTTTAACATCCAGACATCTTTGTTAGCTACTGCATGTGTTAATCTATTTTGGATCACACAATATGCCACCATGTAAAACGTCACAAACAAAGCTTGTGCACAATAAACTGACAGCTTGTTTCACGTGACATGTCTTGCACATGACACAAACTGCGGATTTATGTATTATGTTAAGCATGTCTAAAGTGTAGTCATTAAATTATGTGACTGACAAATGTATTCTTAACAAAATCCACGATTTTTTTAAAGGTATATTACTACTTACATACTTCTTGACAGTTGTCTCCAGAAACACTACACGAACATATACCCCGTGTAACACGGTCTCGTTAATGAGACCTAAGCAAAAGCAATTTCTGGATTTAACGTAGTACGCAAAACCCGCAGAACCCCCAACATTAAAAGTCCAAGCATTACCACCATTTGGAACCAAAGTTTAAACGAGAAACATTACACTTACAGATATTACCATATGCCTTCATATTTGATCACACATACGCATAACAAAGTTGCATATTATGCCCCCATGTGCAGTAACTCGCTCCAATACGTTCCCAGGGATAATAATCAATAGCCAGTTTTACGCCCTGCCTTGTAATCCCACAACCGAACACGCCTACAAGGCACATTCTCTCACCTTGTTTTCACATTTCTGCAGTTACATGTACCAAACAGTAAACCACAAAATAATAATTGGAGGGTAGTCACTACTTCAGCAAACGTAATAAATTGTATTCTTCATGCTTTTGCAATCTCTTATAACGATATTTTCGATTTAGTTTCCACCACCTTCTTCCTCAAAATGTCAAACAACGTCTGCGCAACTGAGATAGTCTGATCCGCTGTCATCCGCATGTGTTTTACCAGTGTCCATATGTACCTATGGAATATTTACACATCCGTGACTAAAAACAAACAAAAAAAAACAAACAAAATTGGTGTGGGAAAATGACGGAATAGCTGGGTATTTCATAGTTTTGGTGTTTGGAACTAAAGAATGTACACAAACAGTTGTATAGTAACTAATACGTGCAAAAGTATATTATTTCGCACTTCCGCTTATGTTCAAAAGCGTTGGAAATCAAAAAAAATTCACTGGGTATGTACGTCGTACTTGTATTATAGGTTATGAAGTTCAGAGCAAGTTGATGTGCAAATGCAGTTTTGGCTGTCAAATGAAAATTGGAAGTAACAATATGTATGAAATCGCATCCCAACTTGGGATTGCATTCCATTACAAGTAAATCCCACAGCATACTTCTGCACAGAACTGAACCGGCACGAAATTAACCTAACTCACTTGAACCTCTTATTGTGTACAGTGTGAACCACTGTTTAAAAACTGCAATTTACTTAGTCGCCATTCCTTCAATACTTCCTTACACAATAGTGAATGAAAATGTTTCACAGATTTTTTTCGGCATGACATTTGTTGCAAAAGTACATTTATGTGGATGTGTGCCTATGTATTTAATAGTTTATTGTACTGCAACTTTTTTTATATTTTTTCGAAAAACGCTGTGCCTCTTGTTTATTTCAGTCTGTGTTAGCTAAGAAAAAACATCCAGTGGACAGAGCCTTGGAGCATTTTGATGACTTCTATAAAACAGTGTTTGGCAGAAGATGGCCTTCTATCCGTCTTGCTCTTCTTTCCCCACATAAATATTGTGCTGTCATCAACAACTTTGGTGATTCTGACATTGCAGTGTCAGATTTACAGGTAATATAATTAACCACACTGGACTTGAAAGATGGTAGTATTCCAGGTGTTCCACATTCTTATCTGTATGTGTGAAAAAAATTCATTTAAAAAGGAACATGAAATCAGCCAATGAACACACCCTCTGTATATTCTGAATGGATACTGGAGTGGTGAATAATCATGACACAAGTGATATAAACTCCTGCCAATACAGCCTTTTATTGCACATTGTCAGATTTGTTTTGCTCAGCAACAGTGTATGAATTTAACAAGACAAAGACAATATTACACAGTCCAATAATGCTACAAAGTTATTATAAATGTTCTCAACACAGTTTAAATGCCTAAGCATTCATTGTGTATCATCCTAATGTTCACTGGTGGTGCTGGCAGTTGGTTCCCACACACCCTCTTTGTCAGTCATGGCACACTACACAGTATCATACTTTTACTGATGGAAAACCTCTTCCACCTGTCCTTTGGCATGATTCTGGTTCATCCAGCCTTTATCACAGTAGTATATTCGAGTTGTACGAGCTGTGCCAATTTTATTTTTCATTTTTAGGAGCACTGGTCTGCAGTACCAGTGTTCCAGTAAAATTTCCTGCTGTCATTGCATCTCTTGTGTCAAGAGACCCATGTGCTTCTAATTCACTTTCACTGAATCTGCAGCTTCTTTCATTTTTGCAAACAGTTTCTTTACTGTCAGATTTCTGCACTGGTGTACACATATAAAGTTATTCTAAAGCTTTCATGGTTACTGAATTCAGTACTTTTTTAAAATTAAAGTTGTCCCATTCAGTCACAGTGTGTTCCAAGTTATTTGAAAACTTAAGACCTTAACATTTATTAACCCTCTAACACGGAACAACCTTTAAAGGTGTCACGCAGTGAGCCCCTTAAATAGCCGAACGACTTCTAAAGGCATCGCAAACAGTGTGTCATTTTTGGAGGAATTTTGTTTAATCCTATCTGAAATACTGCTGTGTTTTGGTATGCTGCAGGAACCTTGAAGGTGAGGTTTCTCTGTGTAGCCAGAATGGACCCCCTCCACCTCCTAAACCCCTACAAATACCCTGATTCATGTGTTCACACACATAGCAACTGCACAGTTATTTCAGTGAGTAATGCTGTTCGAGACCCAGCTTGCCTTGTTTATTGCACGCCCTGCAGTTCACTGTGGGTTGAAATATCAACACTGGCCTATGAATCAAACTCTAGTTGTTGCCCAAAAAGGTTGTCTGTGGCATACTGTACCCATACAATTCAGACAAAACTAATGCTCAAAAATTGGAGATATCCACAAAAATTGATGTTTTCAGCCACAGGAGTGCCCACAGATGTGCCTCTTGTAGTGCTGGGGTAATCTGTAGGGGTTGTGGCGTAGTAACATGCAACATACAGCTGTCAGTCAACTAAAAACATCTTGGGCACCCTCGAATAGCTAGAATTTTTACACTAGTCACTTCGTAGCTTTAGATCTGTTTTGCTGTCACTGTAGAAGACGTTCATATCTTAGCGACATTGGGTTGCTGCAACTGTGCCAAGTCATACGGAGGAGTGTGAATAAGGCAGACTGTTGTAGGTGTCTATTGCAATGGCCAGGAAAAAATCGAACTCGAGGAGGAAGCCATCAGTGAAATTCTGATTGCTGACACTAGACTTGGAATTAAAAAAATGTTTTCCAACTTGAGAGTCACAATAACAAACACTAGCCAGCAAAATCATCCACCCAACTGCCCTGTCATCTGTGTTCTTCTTGTGGCCAGAGAAAGGGCACAGTGCATAAATGCGCCAGATGTGATGTGGAACTGTACGTGATGCCTTGTTTAGAGGAATATCACACCAAAGTAAATTTGTAATTCACCCCAATTGTGAATATGTGTGTCATGATAAAACAGTGATCCAAGGTGCCACAGATCTTCTGCATCAACCAGAATTATGTGAGTAATGAACCATTTACACCACATTCTATATAATGCATGCGATTCACAGGCTTAAATATAGTATGGATTGCCCAATTCATAAGCAGAATGCAAAAATATATTTCATTAAATTTGAAGGAAAAGCTTATGAGATATGATTTTTTTAAGATTAAACAATAAAATTTAAAATCCCCTGTAAAAAATTCCAGCAGGCAGGGTTGCTCGGAGGGATTTAATTCTGGCGTCAAAGGGTTAAATAATGATTTTGCTTCACTCACAGTTCTTTTTAAATTTTGAAGTCTTAGGTCCCTGGCAATTGCTTTTCCTTTCCTGCATCTAGCAATATTATTACCTTTGTGTGCTGAGATTTGTGTTTTATACAGTTTTTCCAACTTGTGTGTGCAAAACCTCTCACCTTTCTTCCTCAAAAGCCACAGATCATTATACTTAAATATGTACTAAAGAATACTCAAGTAGCACTTACACAGCATTTGTAGGGAAATTGAACAGCACCTATTACAAAATGGTGCTAATTGGCACATCTGTGTGTTTGTGTGCATGTGCGCACGCGGGTGTGTGTGCGCGCACGCACGTGTGTGTGTGTGTGTGTGTGTAAGGGGGGGGGGGGTGCCATTGCCCAGACATTTGCCCCTGCCATCGTAACTGCTCCTGACAGTAACAGTCTGGACACATCAAAGGACTGCAGAATGGTGTCCTGCTGCATGAGAGAAAATTCAGTGGGTCCAGGAGAGTATGGTGCTGGGGTTTTGTTAATGAGAATTTTCAGTCCAAAAGTCAGTCTGGGGTTGCAACATTGTTCTGTTTCTGAACTATTGTATAGTTTCATTGTGCTATGAGTATGAGCTGCAGTAATGACAATGAAGCTAAAGTAAATTATCATGGATACTGGGAAAACAGGCTAATTTAAGAAATGAAGTATAGGACTAAATATCTTATTCTTTAGCTGAGAGGAGTTGATGTTGGTTTGGTGAATGATATGTTAAGCAGTTTAAATAAGCAGGGCATTACTCTCCTCATAAGAATATTGTAAAATGTGTTGCTAGTGTTGTTTCAGGACTGTTAGTAATTGATACCTGAATATACATGTCCCTGCTGATACCTTCACCAGTAATTCTTCTTTTGTGCTGCTGGACTATGCAGTTTGCAGTTACATTTCTGGTAATTACCATACATTCAGCAGATAATTGATTATTATAATGTTTTCCAGAACATTGGTGCTTTAAACATGACAACATTATTTGAACTGGAGAAAGAAAATATTAAGAACAAGAAACAAGAAGAAAGAAGAAACAGAGAACTTCAGAAAATTTTCAACCTAGACAGAAAATTGGAACAAATGGCAAATGCCAAACACCAAGAGGAACTACAATCTCTGTATCCTCACAGAGAGAACAGTGAAGGCACTCGTGTGCCAGGAGATATTATTGTATCAAGCAACAGCAGTTTGGATATGTCCTGTGGAATGTCAGACAGTATAAACAGAAAAGTAAGTTGAAGAGTCTGATATAATCAGATATTGTTACACAAATTTAATACCTCTAAAGTGTTATATAAGCAAAGCCATTTCTATAATCTTTCAGGCCTAACAATTTGTAAGCAGGACATTCAGCTCGTTCACTGATTGCCTGTACTCCTGGAGGAAGTGACAGGCAGTAATGACTGGATAAAGAGGCTAATTTTGCCAAAGATGTATTGTAGAAGACAAACATTTGCAATTCCACTTGTTTGGATATAATGCACAGGCAGTTACAGTACTTTAGTGACTGGGCAGTTTTGCAATAGGTATTTACATGCCACTGAATCATATAGAATAAGAAATAACATTATTTGAGTTATTGGGAGTTGCACAGAATTTTAAATTGCCAAAATGTTATCACTGCATTGTATAAAGTTCCCCAAAGCTGTACATTATTAGTCAGAACAAAACACAGACTCTTTCAGTTACTAATTCTCAGTTAATAATTTTGTGAAGTTCTACCTTCTAATTTTGGTTTGTATTTTCTGATTTGTAATTGTATGCATTGTCCATCCATATACATTTATTATGTGTAGTTTCAGAAAATGTAACAGATTGGTTAAACAACAAGAATATTGCACAGTTAATTTCTGGAGGTTATGTATTGTACACCAATTTCTTCCTTATTGTATAAAATGTTACTTCTGCTGTGCTTTGTTAATGTTTGAAAAATGACTTGCCCATTGTTACACTGCAGGCCAACTTATTTATTTTTGAGGTTGACACCAGTAATGATTTGTGTAAAACGTTATGAATTATTAAATTTCTTTCCCTTGCAAAACATTTGAAAGTGTCAATTATTGGAACATATTTGTCCAGTATTTGAGACAAAGAATAACTCCATTTGAGATGAGAGTTTCTCACAGCAGTGACTGTGGAGAATACTGCTTATGGGATGTGATACCTCATAGTATGGTAGATGTTTGACACCATTTTGGAGAATGCTACTGCCTACTGCCTCCTGTTTCCTCTGCCCTCTGGGTGGAGTCTATAAGTAAATTTCTACAGACTGCATGGCATAACATCCTGGAAGACAGTATTCTTCAGTGAATTTTGTTTTATATGATATGTGATGAATTCAGAGAAATTCAGAGGTGGATTTTTGGTAATGCAGTTATGCATGAGATTGTCACATCTCTAACAGGATGGTGGTGAAGTATTTGGTGATGGTCTTGATGAGAAATCACTGGAGTCAAGTCTCGAAGATGCTGAGATTGATACACAGCGCCTCATTGATCCAACCAGCGGACTGTCAGCAGCTGCACTATATGAATATGTTCCAGCTACTCGTCTCAAGGGCTTGGAAGACTGGGTTGTAGAATCTGACCATTATCGCTATTATAGGAAAGATACTGACTTCCCTGTTCATGTCGAACAAGATAGTGATTTTATCTTTCCTGGTCATCTTCAGGTGAATTTTAGGTAGAGATGTGTAGGAACTGGGATTTTTATGTCGCATTTTTCAAATGAAAAGTGGCTTTATACCTTTTGTAAACCAAGTTTGGGATTTATGTAAAACAGTAGCACAAACTGATCAGTACAGACCAAAATCAAGTTCAATTAATATTCACCTCTTATGCCTGGAATATCCCAGTATCTTTTAAAGTTTGTATTCTCTTTTTCTGGGACACTTCTAGGACCCCGTGGTAGATGGCACATACTCTTCTGTTCTTCGAGAAATGTGAAGCTATTTGCATGATTCTATGAGTCACCATTGAACAGTATGATATTTAAATCTTACTGACACTTGTTAATTTGACAGTCAGAAGGTGAACTCAAGATACATGTTAGACCTCATAGCACATCCCACAGCAAGTAGAGCCAGGTGCAGCTGAAATTTTATAAAAACCACATTTGTATTTCTTTGTAGAAAATAACACACCACAAGGAAGTATGCTGTGGTGACACTTTGCAATCAAAGTAAAGAAGTTTATTGAATGCAGCTAGTATTAAAATTTAATGGAAAACTGCCTAAGTCATGCTATATTTTCATGAATAATATATATGGGTATTTAGCAGATGGAATTTTCTCTTTGAATTTTGAATTGAAACTGGGAACATACATACATAGATACATACATGCATACATACATACATATATACATACATACATGCATACATACACGAACATTTCAAATTTAAAACTTCATACACATCAGTTTCATTTCTGGGGTCTCAGTATTATATCTTAAATTTTTACTTTATGGAATATTATTACTCTGAATGCAATATTCCATGAAATGTGACATAAAAAAGAATAACAAACCAGCACATATCATTCTCTGCCATAGGTTCTTACATTTGAACGAGGAAACGTGTCATCATTCCCTGCACCAAAGCGTGGTTCCACTGGTGTTCTTAGTAAGTCAGTATTTTTCCAATAATATGTGAATTAATAATAAAGGTAGTAAGTAAGATCATAGTATTAAATGAAATACATCTTAGCAGTCTGCATTTGTCCTGGTGTTTTAGATTACTATATGCTCGATGGTGGTTCACTGTTGCCAGTCTTAGCCCTGGGCATTAATCCTGGTGACAGAGTGTTGGACATGTGTGCTGCTCCAGGGGGGAAGTCTCTTATGATCCTGCAGACACTCTTTCCAGGTTTGTACTGTCTGTAAAATCAGTACATTATCCAAAGAGCTCAAGTCAATAATTTTGAAGATGTGAGTGGTCTAAAAATTATCAGAAAACATTAACAATTTGGTTTAATTGTTGATACGTTTTGTTAACATTTGGTTCAAACTTAAGCGAAATTCTGATTGGTGAAAGAAAATATTACCAGTCTTCTCTTTGTGGAGGTTCAGCATCAGTTCACTTTCAGTTTTGAGATGTTGTAAATCCATACTGGGTATGATCGTAATGATATTTATTTACATATTCTATACCTGACCTTCATTGTACATCCTGTAAGTTATGACCACACTTTCAGCACACCTGTATCTGCAGTCAGTAACACAAACTGTGGTTGCATGTGCATAGAAATGCTGCATTAACAAGTATGCTACTAATTTTTTCCTGTAAAATATGCTTATTACACAACTAATTTATATTTGATAATGCTTCCTTTCTGCTCTTTTTCAGCACTTGCTGTCACACCTGTCTACATTTCTGTGTGACATTTATAATCCTCTTAGATGCAGCATCCTAAATGTATTGTTAATGCTCTGTCACTTTCTTCATATTTGGAGGACAAATTATTTAACAGAGCTGTCATGCTGGAATCCTGTTTGTATATAACTGTATTCCAAGCCTGCACATACAGCTGGCAAGGCATAAGAGCAAACAAATCAAATAATTTCATTGCCACATGTTATGTTACACATCATACAGCTTGTACTAATATTACTTCAAGAAACAGCAGGCTCCCTTTCCGAATATTATTGTGCTATTTCCAACCATCTTGTCAATAGCATGGTCAGTCCTTTGCACCACTCTGCATTTCACCATGGTAGATATAATAATATGAGTATGGATCCTTAGGGGAATGATAGTGACAAGGGAAAGCCTAAGTAGTTGAACTACCTGTCTTTCTGCTACTATGTCCATGACAAATCCCAAATGGACTGCTCTTGAATCAAACCCAGACTTACACAGTGTGAAGCCAGTAAAGCTTATCTTCACTATCATAAAAGCCATTCATTTGAACCTGTTCTGAGAAACTTCCGTTCAGTTGCTGTATGTCCTTGGAATGCATTTCTTTATGAAAAATGTTATTATCTAATAATATTTTGACAAACAAAATTTATTCCTTTTTCCAGCTCATCTTGTTTGCAATGACATCTGGGAATCACGAGTGAGAAGAATTAAATCTGTTATTAAGCAGTACCTTTATGATACTGATAAGTGGAAGCATCAGCTAGTTGTTACTCAGAGAGATGGCAGAGATATTGATGAATACAATGTTTACAATAAGGTAACTTATATTTTGACATTTGAAATTCTCACAGCCATGTTGATAAGGAGTAAAATTTTCTGGGTTATGAGATTTTGTAGATTCAGTAAATAGTTACCACTGGATCACAGGAGCTCACTGCTTCCATAGTGACAGTAGTCCATGCTACTTGGACAACCCAGAAGATGGAGGCAGCAAGCAGTTCCAAAACATTGGTAGCTATTTACCAACAAACACAGTGTTATGGTCCAGAAGACTTGAATCTTAACTTTAATTTTATACTTGTGAACTCTGGAATATTGCAACACTTCTTAATGTTGGTTATATAATTACAATTTAATGAATGATACTACTGGCTTGACTTCACTCCATCTTCTCCATACATATCACTTTGGAAGTAGTACATGCTGGTAATATTATATTTGGGCACTTAAAATTATTCTATACTTGCTACATGAGCCAGATTTGTTACTTGTAAGTGCATTCCAAACACGTACTAATCCATAAATTGCCCAACACCATACCATCTGGATGCAGTAGAATTAATATAAAATGAGTTTGATCCCACCTTGTTTTTGGAAGGATTCCTCTTATGGCCTGGAAAGCAACAGTAAAGTCTAATTCACAAATCCATGCCCTGGAATGTTGCAAAGAGACAGAATTAAGAAGTCAGCATGCAATAGTCACATATTGCTGCAACATCTGGTTGTAATAAACCTTCTTCTGGAGAGAGACTCAAAATTCACTGTTTTACACAGATTTATTTGTACATTTTAAATAACCAGTTGCACAGAAAAATTCTCACAATTGCACAGAAAAATTCTCACAATAGATATGGGAAGCAGACCAAAGTATCTGAGAGACCATACTATTTCCATGCTCGGTTTGAAGGAATGATGCTGGTATTAAATCTGTAGATTTCACACTGAATAGTAAGTAGTGCATTTTAAAATGTGGAATGACCTAAATATCTTTAATTAAACCAATTCTATTTGATTCTGATAAGGTTTTGTTTTGTTACAATCAAGACAACTGCCAACTTCATATATTGTATGTGCACAGTTGTATGGTGATATTGTGTCCTTTTGTAGATTTTAGTTGATGTTCCTTGCACCACAGACAGGCACTGTTTACATGACAATGAGAATAATATTTTCAAACCAGGAAGAGCAAAAGAAAGACTTCAAATTCCAGAGCTACAGGCTGAACTTCTAAGGTACATAAATGTTCCACTTATAATTAGTTTTACTTGGTATGCATACCGAGTCACTGCCGTATCACAGAACATACAAGTTGGTCTTAGTGAAGACTGTTATGTGTAAAAATACTGATGAAAATTATTTTCTCAGTCATGCCCTGAAGATTGTACAACCTGGGGGGACAGTGGTGTATTCAACATGTTCTCTGTCACCCATCCAGAATGATGGTGTAGTGCACATGGCTCTTCGTAAGGTGTGGGAAGAAACTGATGTGCAAGTCATCGTCAAGTAAGTAAGGAGGCAATGGCAGTCCTATCAAACAAGCTGTGTGTTTCAGATTCATTTGTGTTGTCACCACTATTCATTGCACTTATTCCTAATCAAATCAGTTTTAAACACAAAGACACACAGAGACACACACAAAATAGAGCCGCTACTATGTACCTTATGATGTACTAAAATTTGCTGTTCATGGTTTAGATCCCAACATTAAACTACAATAACACATACTTTCTTTTAGAATTTTCCCATTGTGCATCTTCACAAGTTCCACACAGTTCTGGGAACATAACCCATGTGCCATGACACTTGGCCTCATTCTGTTCCTTGCTGTTGTACTGGATATATCTCACGCTGTTCAGCATCTCTAATTTTGTATTTTGCATGCTTCCAAGTGGGTACTTGGATAGAATATTTGGTATAGCGACAAAGGTATAGGCTGGACAGTCCAGGGTCTGAATCCCTGCAGGAGTAAGAGAGTTGTTCTTCTCTAAAACATCCAGCTTGGTTCTGGGGCCCACCCAGCCTCTTATCCAAGGAGTACCAGGATTTATTTTCCAAGGTTAAAGGAGGTGGGGTGTAAAGTTGAGCATTTATTTCCATCTAGCCAAAAGGTTAAGTAATGAGTGGAGCTATACCTGTGTTCCCACCATATACATTCACAGCATGGACAGGAACAACTTTATTTTTATCTTATGCATTCATTTGTCTAAAAGAATTTTATGTTAGCAGTGTAAAGTTACGAAGAGAGAAAATGATAATACGTGAGTTATTAAAACTGACACAATAAGCTGCTAATAGCTGATTGTATATTCTGTATATTATTAGTACTCTTTAAGACACCCTGATGATGTCATGAGTATGATCGAAACTTGATGATTAGCAGTGTGGAATAAAAGTACATTTTAACACAGTGCATTCGTTGGCTTTCTATACATATACATTATAATTTATTGCACACGTATGGAACGTATTAAATTTAGTAACCTCTGTTTTCAGATATTACACAGAAAGAATAATGTTCTAAGTAAAAACTGAGTTTTAGAGTTAAAAAGGAACACACATGCTTTTGTTTCCAGGAATTAATTAGCACACTTACATTGCAGTTTTAACAATTTAATGTGCTCATGTGGTTGGTTCAGTAGTTCAGTTTGGTAGTGGTGGTAAGTAGGTATTGGATACGTTGTTGGCTGCATGCTGGAGTATAACATCTGTTAACTTATATTAAAACAGGCCTTATATTCCACAGGGATATGACAGCAGCTCTGGAACCAGTTGAATGTGTTTACAAGTTGGGACATGACATTGGACTGAAGTATGGTCATTTGGTGTTGCCTTTTGTTCCATGTAATTTTGGACCAATGTATTTCTGCAAACTTGTAAGAACAAAGTAGTTTATTAGCCTTGTACCTGAAACAAAATAAATGGTTAATATTATAATACTGGAAAATAACTGTGGTGGTTACTTGATTCATTTCACAGTTGAATTTCTAACCATGTAAATTCATCTTTCTGTTCTGAACATGGTTGAAATGTTGATGTTGTTGAATGGGAGTCTGTAATTTCTTTGACCTTCTTTATTTTGTAAGTAATTAATTTTTTTTTTGAAAGGATATGGAAAATGAAGACTGAGAATGACAAGACACTGCAGTATGCAAACAGTTTTGTAATTATCTATGACACATTTGCCATATTGCCTTGCCACCGTTATTCAGTATTAATTGAAACTTTTCAGTCATCCTACAGCACTAATTCAGCTCAAAATCATTTGTACACTCAATAATTTGAATATATCAGTAAAGTGTATCTCTAAAGTGATTCCTGAAGCAGTCATCATCTCATATGCAGGAATGAACAATTAGCAGAACATGCAATGTTATTTTTTTTAATAAACATAGGATTTTTAAGGTATTTTAATGAACAAGGGGCTTGGGAATGACCTGAAGAACATCCATAAATGAGAGTGACATTTTTGTGTGTGAAACAGAAGTATGTTTAAAAAATGACATGAAGTAAATGTATGTCAAAGGAGAGAAGGAAGCTGATAATGAAACTCTTTTTAAAAATGTATGTCATTTTACATCTTTGTAAGATCTTGTTAGTAAAGAGGGACTGAAATCTCACTGTTGACAGCAAATGTCTGGAGAATGATTATGTGCAGTATTTACCTTTCTAGTCTTTTATTTACATTCGTACCCTGTATATGTCTGACGGGACTGATAGGTACAGCAAGCAGCATGTTCGTGACCAGTTTATTCTGCATATGGCCATTCCTGTCCAAGAACCTATAAAAAAACTTGTTTATATAGCACATGTATGTAAGATCATAAGTGTAATATCATCTTGATATCTGATATAGAGGATTCAATTATTTCAGTAATGAAAATAACTCTCTGGTAATACCTGTACATCTTTAAGGTTCACTGCTGATTACACCAGTGCATATCACTGGCCACAATTCTGAAGCATTTTAATCCCATTCATATCCTGTTTCTCTGTGATTAATTTTAACATAATTCTGTCACTTCTAGCTTTGCCTTCTAAGGGGTTTCCATACCATAATATTACACAAATATTCATATGGATGCAAGGAACTGTCTTGATATAAGTAGTCTGACAAGACAAGACAAAAGCTTAGAGAATGTTAGTTCGTCACAGTGTGATATGCTGCATTCTCTAAAACGTGTTTTGTAGGTGTGAATATTTTTCTTAGCACATCTTACTCAAGTATTGGACTTTAAGTTAGTGGAATTTATATTTTAAGAATATGTATCAAAATAATGTAAAAGATGAGATAAAATTATATTTTATATATTATAAACTTTATAATATTTTATAAACTAGATAACATAGCAATAATTTAATAATTAAGAAAGCCATGAAATTATATGTAAAAGTTTAAGGTTGTACAAATTAGTAAACTGACATATTTTTGACTTTCTCATACCGCCCAGTAAAAGTTGGGTTGAAACTTGGTTAAAGAAACACTGATACATCTCCAGTTTTCTAATTAAGATTATAGTCTTCGATAACAGGGACACTAAAGTTGAGTTACCTTCCTAAAAAGTAAGATTTTTAAGTATCTTATTGTTGTGAAGTTAAGAGTCTGATCTGACCAGCGGTGTCTTTAGAATGGTGTGGCATGCATATCAGTCCAGCAGTGTAAATGCCAAAGAGATCTGAGAAGGTTTCATTACCTGAACATAAAGAAGGCTGATGTCTTTGCAGCTTGCAATACAATGTTGTGATGTGCAATGTATGTGTTTTAAATACCTGGAAATCACATTTTTTTTAAGGCACTACCAACTTGCTGTTTTGTATCGTTTTAAGGCTGTTTATCACATACAGTGTATTCTGATGTGTGCCATGGCAGGATGTAGAGTAACAGAACATACATAGATTGGGCCCTTCAGCAACAGATCACCAGAGTAAGCTTTGTGCTGCCCTGACTCCAATCAGAATTTTGAATGTGATGTAAAATGAGGCCTATTCAGAGAAATTTGGGATTGTTGGCAACTCAGCTACTTGTTTATCATTGAAATTGCCTCAAGTGTGATTTTACTATTCCGCCATTGCTACTCTACCTTCCACCTTTTGTCCTGTGGATACTGGTGACCATCATTATTTAATTACACTGTCAAACTGGTTATGCAGGTTACTAATGTTCAGTAAAACTGTGATACTATATAACTGTGTTGCTAGTATGTCATGGTACTGCGCAATAAAAGTGTGTGATATCTATTGAGCGAAAACAACATCATGTGCAAGGAAAAAACTGTGAAGAGAGTTCATTCTTACAGCTTTGCTTACATCTTGTAATCCTCCTTTTTTATCAGCAATAATCCACTTGTGGTTAGGGTCAAAGCAATAATGGTGGATTGAAACAAGCCAAAAAAATGTCACTAACAAACATGCTGGGTAGTAGTAGAAGTAAAGATAATGCAAATTGTTAACCTCATTACTGGTTGTGGGTGAGTGGTTAGCTTCACATTCTGGCTGCTGAGCCCTTAGAGATGTAGCCACCAGTTCCCATGGGTGGGAGAGTGTGTGGGCCCTAGAATCATTCTGCATGTGATGACCAAGAGAAAAATCCTTGCTTCCACTAGGAAGTGAAACCTAATCTTACAGCCCATAGTCAGTTATTGTACCGACTGAAACACCTTGGTGCGTTTTGATGCTAAAAAAGAGTTATTAAATTAGATGCAACATACCTGATGAAGTAATTAAAACATGGTGATGGCCTTGGTGCAGTTTCACAAAACTGTGTCTCAAACACATTCATATTAGGGACTTAAGGGTTGTTGATAAATGATGTCACACAACTGTGGCTTAAAATTGAACCCCCCCTTCCCCCCTCATCACATTTCAACACAAAAGCTTTCCCCCCCCCCCTCCCCTTCCAAAATGACATCACAAACCATGACTGCTCCCACAAGCCACAAGGAAATGAATTGTGTATAGAAAGTGGTTGGTCCTGCTTAAAGACAAAACACTGACCAGTATGTATATTTTAGAAATGCAGAACATTATAAAAACAGTGTGCACAATTCATGCTACTGGAAACACAAAAGGATGCTTTCTACTCATTCTTCAACAGCCAGTGAATTGCTTAAGTGAAGTATGAGAAGTCTAGCCAGCTCTGCACAGAATCGTACTGGTTATAGTAAGACTTTTGTGACTACTGTGTCGCAAGGGTCCAACCCTTCAGTACTCTGGCTAGTCCTGGGACCGTCAGACTTTGCGACACTATGGGAGGGGAATCGGTTACTTGAACTCAGAGTCTGGGGACCTGATCTGGTAGCATGCCACCATCTCTCATGTAAATAATATGTATTGTAGGAACTGTGACCCTCCCAAAGGTGTCTCCACTTTGAAGTAGTGGGAGGGCTTGAGAGGTCAAATGATCCTGAGAGCTATGCCGGCGGTAGCGTAGCTACTGGTAGGGCCTCCCATGTCGGACAGGTCAAAGGTGATGGCCCAGACTAAGAGAGACACCCCGGTCCTCCGGGTCAGGGGGTTGGGCATGCAGCCGGCGACTGCATCCTGGAAATATCTACGTTGCTGAGAAGACTCAAGAGAATAATTCCGGTAGGTGTAAAAAAGGACAACCAAAGCGTGAAAAGGATTACGATATGAGAATGAAAGTAGGAAGCTGGAATGTGAGAACGATGTTACTAGCAGGAAAAATGCCAGAGATTGCAGATGAATTATTGAAATATTATTTAGACATTACTGCACTTCAAGAGATAAGATGGAAAGGTTATGGAAGAATTAGGAAACCAAGATATACTCTACTATACAGTGGAGCAGAGAAACAAGGTGAACAAGGTGCTGGATTTATAATAAAGAGATCACTGGAAAACAGCGCCATAGGCTTTGAACCTATTAACTCAAGAATGTGTAAGGTAAGAATTAAAGGGAAATTCTATAACACCACGATAGTTAGTATACATGCCCCAACAGGAAGCGCAAATGAAGAACAGAAAGAGCAATTCTGCGAGGACCTGAACAGATGCTGTGATCAGATACCAAAACATGATGCACTGTTAATATTGAGATATCTTAATGCAAAAATAGGAAAAGAGCCAGCCAATCAATTAGTTGCGGGACAACATACAATTCATGATGAAACAAGTGAAAATGGACTTATCCTATGCCAGTTTGCAGAAGC